>VFQR01000074.1_pt1 | contig 246383 bp, 242 predicted proteins | sample 3512321 | NCBI WGS metagenome assembly VFQR01 (sample SAMN10412374, study PRJNA504923) | tailings metagenome | isolation source: Relicate 3 Philex TSF1 revegetated site | place: Philippines: Tuba, Benguet | collected 2017-08-29 | reverse complement strand
AACTAACGAAAATCAGCCTCCGGCAAACCCGGAGCGGTTCAGCGAAGGGTGCCGCCGGTAGCCTTTGTAACCTTGTCGATGACTTTGGACGAAAGTGCCTCGATCTCAGCATCGGTGAGTGTCTTGTCCGTCGGTTGCAGACGCACGGTGAGAGCGATGGACTTCTTGCCTGCCCCCAGCTGTATCTCGGCTTTCTCACCCGTAAACTGGTCGAAAAGGCTGACGCTTTCGATCAGCGCCTTGTCCGCGCCGAGTGCAGCGTTCACCGCCACCATTGCCTCAACGCTCTTGTCGACGACGAAGGCAAAGTCGCGCTCCACCGACTGCAGGTCACTGATGGCGAGAGCAGGTCGGGTCGGCGTCTTGGTCTTTGGCTGCGGGACATTCGCCACAAGGATCGTAAAGGCCACGGCAGGTCCCTTGACCCCCATCGCGGCCAGCACGCGGGGATGCACCTCTCCAAAAGTGGCGAGCGTGTTCGGGCCAAGCCCGATCACCCCCGACCGGCCCGGATGCCACCAGCCCGCGACCTTGCGCGTGATTTGCACACGCGCTGGCGCGCCGAGCGCAGCGAGCACCGCCTCGGCATCGGCCTTGGCATCGAAGACATCGACCGGGCGGCGGCTGGCGAATGGGTCGCGCGGGGCGGTGTGGCCGACCAGCAGGCCCGTGGCTTGCAGGTGCTGTTCCCCTGGTTCGCCGCCCTGAAAGGCGGGGCCGATTTCGCACAGCGCCAGATCGGCGAAGCCGCGCGCCTGATTGCGGGCGGCGGCACGCAACAGGCCGGGCAGAAGGTCCGGGCGCAGATGCGTCATCTCGGACGAGATCGGGTTATCAACCCGCACGGCATCCATGCCACCGCCGAACAGCGCGGCGGCCTGTTCGTCGATGAAGCTGTAGGTGACGCATTCGTTGTAGCCGAGCGCGGCAAGGGTGCGGCGCGCGGCCTTTTCGCGCTGTTGCTGCGGCGTGAGGATGGGCTTGGGCACGCCCGCCTGCATCCGGCGCAGCGGTTTGCCTTGCAGTTTCGTCAGGCTGGCGATGCGGGCGACCTCTTCGACGAGGTCCGCCTCGCCCAGCACATCGGGCCGCCATGTGGGCGGCGTGGCCATGTCGCCGTTCAGGGCGAAGCCCAGCGCCTCCAGCGTGCGGCGCTGGTCCGCTTCGGGTATGTCCATACCCACCAGCGAGATGACGCGGGCAGGATCGAGCCGATAGGCGCGGCTGGTGTCGGGGACCGCGCCATCCATGGCGATGTCGGACGCCTGACCGCCGCAGAGATCGAGGATCATCTGCGTGGCAAGGTCCAGCCCCGGTAGGGTGAAGGCCGGGTCCACCCCGCGTTCGAACCGGTAGCGCGCATCGGAATTGATCTTCAGCGCGCGGCCGGTGGCGGCGATGGTGATCGGGTCCCAATAGGCGGATTCGAGGAAGACATCGGTCGTCGCCTCGGTGCAGCCCGAATGTTCGCCGCCCATGATGCCGGCCAGCGATTCCGGGCCGTTGTCATCGGAGATCAGCATCATGCCGGGTTGCATCTTGTAGGTCTTGCCGTCGAGGGCCAGCAGCTCTTCGCCGCCCGCTGCCGGGTGGATGCGGAGCGCGCCCTTGACCTTCGCCGCGTCAAAGACGTGCAGGGGGCGGTTCAGGCCGAAGGTGAAATAGTTGGTAATATCCACCAGCGCCGAGATCGGGCGCAGGCCGATCGCCATGAGGCGCGATTGCAGCCATGCGGGCGACGGGCCGTTGGTCACGCCCCGGATCAAGCGACCGGCGAAGAGCGGGCAGCCCTTGGCCTTGAGCGTGGGCGCAATTTCCACCGTGATCGGGCAGGGGAAAGCGCCTGTGATCGTGGGGATCAGCAGGGGCTTCAGCGTGCCAAGGCCGCGCGCTGCCAGATCGCGGGCCAGCCCGCGCACGCCCAGAGCATCGGGGCGGTTCGGCGTGATCTTGATATGGATCATCGGGTCCACCGCGCCGGGCCGGTTTTTCGCCAGCCAGTCGACGAATTTCTCGCCCACCTCACCCGAGGGCAGCTCGATGATGCCGTTATGTTCGTCGGACAGTTCCAACTCACGTTCCGAGGCCATCATGCCGTGGGACTCCACGCCACGGATCTTGCCCACGCCCAGCGTCACGTCGATGCCCGGAACATAGTCGCCAGGCTTGCACAACACCACGGTAATGCCCGCGCGGGCATTGGGCGCGCCGCAGACGATCTGCTTTTCGCCCTCGTCCGTCAGGACGCGGCAGACGCGCAGCTTGTCGGCATCGGGGTGCTGTTCGGCGTGCAGCACGCGTGCCAGGGTAAAGGGGGCCAGCCGGGCGGCAGGGTTGGTCACATCCTCGACCTCAAGCCCAAGATCGGTGAGGGCATAGAGGATGTCATCGAGCGGCGCCTCGGTGTCGAGGTGATCCCTGAGCCAGGAGAGCGTGAATTTCATCGGGCCGGTCCCTTTGCAAATGCACGGCAGGGATTAGCGCATGCGCGGGGCAAGGGGAAGGTGCAGGCTGTTCCGGAGCGGGGGTTTCCCAGATGGAAACGCGTTGTTCCGCGCGTGCCTGCGTGGCTGCCCTAAACTGCCACATTTTCGAACCGTGCGGCTGGCATCTCTCGTGGCATGGACCCGATGTTTAAAGTACCCGACCAAACCCGCCGTGTCCCGGCATGGCGACTGATCCTGATCATGGGGCTGTCGCTGGTTGCGATCCTGCTTTTGTTTATCTGAGCCGAGACCGACCCTTCAAAACGTAGAAAGCCCCGCCTTGGCGGGGCTTTCCATTGGCAGTGTGGTATGGATCAGCGCGACAGACCGCCGGGCAGATCGGGCATGTCGAGCGCGGCAAATCCATAATGGCGCAGCCAGCGCAGATCGGATTCGAAGAAGGCACGCAGGTCGGGGATGCCGTATTTCAGCATGGCGATGCGGTCGATCCCCATGCCGAAGGCAAAGCCCTGCCACTGGGTCGGGTCAACGCCTGCGGCTTGCAGCACCTTGGGATGGACCATGCCGGAGCCCAGAATCTCCATCCACTTGTCGCCTTGGCCGATCTTCAACTGCCCGCCCTCCCAGGAACAGCGGATGTCCACCTCGGCCGAAGGTTCGGTGAAGGGGAAGTGGCTGGCGCGGAAGCGCAACTCGACCGACGGCACTTCGAAATAGGCGCGGCAGAATTCCTCAAGGCACCATTTCAGGTTGGCCATGCTGATATCGCGGTCAATGGCGAGGCCCTCGACCTGATGGAACATCGGAGTATGGGTCTGGTCCATGTCCATGCGATAGACGCGACCCGGCGCGATGACGCGGATCGGCGCCCCCTTTTCTGTCATGGCGCGGATCTGGACCGGACTGGTATGGGTGCGCAGGACGTGGGGCGGGCGGTCGTCGCCCGGGGCGCGGTGCATGAAGAACGTATCATGTTCCTGACGCGCGGGATGCTCCGGCGGGATGTTCAGCGCATCGAAGTTATACCAATCGCTTTCCACCTGCGGGCCTTCGGCCACGGCAAAGCCCATATCGGCGAAGATGGCGGTCAGTTCCTCCATCACCTGACTGACAGGATGGATGGTGCCACGCGGGCGAGGGCGCCCCGGCAGGGTGACATCCAGCCATTCGGTGCGCAATCTTTCGTCAAGCGCCGCATCGGCAAGGCCCTGCTTGCGGGCGCGCAGGGCGGCGTCGATTTCATCCTTGACCGCATTCAGCATTGCGCCGGCGGCCTTGCGGGCGTCGGGCTCCATCCTGCCAAGGCTGGCCATCATGGCGCTGACCTCGCCCTTCTTGCCAAGGGCCGCGACGCGCACTTCCTCCAGAGCGGCTTCATCCGCAGCATTGGCGACAGCGGTCAGATACTTGGCCTTGAGCGTGTCGAGCCCGTCCATGAAAGCCTCCTCAGGGTGCGGAGGGGTGGTAGCGGGAAGGAACCCGCGATGCAAGGGGAAGGGGGCCGTCCCTACGTCGGTGCTGCAGAGAATGGCCCCCTCAGAAGATGGACCGCCGCCCCCGGACCTGAAGAATCCGCTGCGAGCGGGTGATGCTGCCATTGGTCGATGTGATTGCGACCGGCGCTTCGCGACACTGTTTGCGCAGGATCACCAGACTGTCGTGAAAGGTGATGCCGCCCAATTCGCGCGCCATCGGGTGCAGGGGAAAGCCATCGTCATCTTCGGTGTACCAACTGTGCATCCGGTCGATCAGATCCTTGGCGAATTCGACAAAGCTGCCGGGTGCACGGAAGCCGCCGCCGAAGCCGGGCCAATAGCTGGTATGCACATCCTCGACGATATAAAGGCCACCGTCGCGCAGCGCGGGCCAGAGCGTGCGGAAGCTGGTGATCTGCTGGTCCATCTTGTGGCCGCCGTCATCGACGATGATGTCAAAGGGGCCGCGTTCCGTGGCCAGTGCCGACAGAAAGGCTGTGTCGGTCTGATCGCCGATGCGGATGTCGGTGCCGGGGATTTGCAGCGCCTTGCAGGCAGGGTCGATGTCGATGAAGGTCAACCGCGCCTCGGGGGCAAAGAAATCGCGCCACAGCCGCAGGCTGCCGCCCTTGTAGACGCCGATTTCCAGAAAACTGACCGGCTGGCCCATCCAGGGGCCGAGAAGGCCGTCATAGATGTCCATGTAATGGTCCATCTTGAACAGCGTGCGCCCGTCGGTGCGGCGCAGGAAATTGCGGAAATAGTGGCCGGTGCCTGACATGGCGAAACCTCTTGCTGCACAGGGTAGGCGAATAGCACGCAGCATAGGCTAGGGTCGGGCGGGACACCAATAGGGCAATGCCGTGGCCGAACCGAGGTTTCGGGTTCTTGCGCCGTGTCCTAGCTTCTGCCGTCCCCCTCGCTTTCCGCCTTGCGGATGGCGGCTGCGATGCGCGCGGCAATGGCGGCACTGCCTTTGGGCGACGGGTGGACCAGATCCTCCTGGTGCAGGCTGGGGTCGCCCGTCGGCACCAGATCGGACATGGGCAGGAAGATCATCCCCGGATCGCGGGCATCCATCCGTGCGAGGCGGCGGTCCAACTCATCGCCATAAACCCTGCACGGTCGGACAGGCGTGAACAGGCCCGGATTGCGGAGATACCCGGAATAGACGACTTTCGCCCCCGACTTGCGGATGCGCGCCACAAGCTCCGGGATCGCGCCCGAGCTGCCATCCTTCGAGATCAGACGATCGACCATGGCGTTGCAATATCCGCAACCGCAGCCGAACATCAGATCGTTCCCACCACCGTTCAGCACCACCCAATCCCATTCACCCTTCTGGAACTGGGCCGGAATGCTCAGCCCCGCCGCGCCGGTGATCGGCAGGATATAGATGATGCGGGCGGCATAGACGGAACGGTCGATCACCTCTTCGCCCAACTGTCCTTCGATGCCGTCCGCGACCGACCGGCCGGAATTGCGATTGGCCGCCATCATGGAATCGCCCATCAGCAGGATGCGGGCATCCTTGGTGCTGGTGGTGATTGCCTCACCGCAGCCGAGGAGCAGGAAAAAGCACACAAGGGCAAGGAGCGGGCGCAGCATGAATGGTCTTTCCGTGAAAGGGTTCGCGTCTGTGTTGTCTGTTGATACGGGCAATTTCATTGATGTGTTAGGACGCGATTCTTGCAATAGTGCATGTTACACTACCCATGGTGGTTTTTTTTAGCGAGTAGGGTGGCGCAATGTTTGGTCTGATATTGTTGTCTATGGTGGGAATGGTCGGGATGGCAGCGGCCATGGGTTTGCTCGGATCGGATGACGATGCCGAGGCGCGCGTGGATGAAGCCGACCTTGAGCAGGACCTGCCCCTGCTGGACGCGACCTCCGTCGAAGCGATGGAAACCGCCCTTGCAGAGGATCCACTTCTTGCCGCTGCGGAAATCATTCCGGAAGGCGAATTGCTGGCGGTCTATGAAGATGCGAACGGTTTTTCCGATGTTCAGGGCAGCGCAGAGGGCGATCTGATCGCCATACCGGAAGAGCTGGGCAGCGACCATGATGCCATCTTTGCAAATGCCGGGAATGACGTCGTGCTGGGCAATTCGGCTTATAATCCCATCTTTGGGGGCGATGGTGCCGACCTCATCTTCGGACTGGGTGGCAATGACTATCTGTTCGGCGACGATGGGGATGACACGCTTGTCGGCGGTTTGGGCGACGACCTGATTGTGGGCGGGATCGGCGGGGATGTGCTTTATGGCGGGGCTGGGAACGACAACATCTACGACGCAAGGAACGATCTGCGGAATGCCGACAGGAACCGCGCCGATGTGATCGTCGCCGGAGATGGCGATGATGGCGTGGTGATCGAGGATGGTGTCAATCTGGTATCGCTGGGCGCGGGTGCGGATCATGTGACGGTCTTTGCCGAATCCGGGGATGATCCGGTGGCTGTGATCACCGATTTCGATCCTGGCGAGGATGCCCTGCTTCTTGGGGTCTATGCCCCGGGGGTGAACTTGGCCAATGGGGTCAATGCGATGGAGCTTGGCTACAGCCTGCGCGAGGTGGAAACCGAACTGGGCAAAGGCACGTTGGTCCAGCCTGCCGGGACCTCGGACATCGGCGCGGACTCATTGGGTGAAGGGGCAAGCGTGGGCTTTGCCCTGCTTCTCGGGGTGCGACCGCAGGATCTGACCGGGGCAAATATACAGGTGGTGCTTGAGACACCCGAAACGGATCGTTTCGCTGCCGGATCGGTAGAGCGGGTGGCGGAACTGATGGGTGCCACGCGGCTTTGATGCGCACGGTCTGTCAGCCAAGCAAAAGGCCGCCCGATGCGGCGGCCTTTGTGTTCTGACTGGCCGGAAGGATCAGGCCAGCGCGGCCTTGGCCTGCGCCGCGATGGCGTTGAAGGCCTCGGGCTCATGCACGGCGAGATCGGCCAGAACCTTGCGGTCCACCTCGATCCCGGCTTTGGCCAGACCGTTGATGAACTTAGAATAGGTCATCTCAAGGTCGAACAGACGCACTGCGGCGTTGATCCGCTGGATCCACAGCGCGCGGAAGTTGCGCTTGCGGGTCTTGCGGTCGCGGGTCGCGTACTGGTTGGCCTTGTCGACCGCCTGGGTGGCGGTGCGGAAGTTGCGCGAACGTGCGCCATAATAGCCGGAAGCGGCCTTGATGACTTTGCGGTGACGGGCGTGGGTCACGACACCGGATTTGACGCGGGACATCTGGTGTTCTCCTTACCGGTCGTAGGGCATGTACTTCTTGACGATCTTGGTGTCCGAGGCGGACAGCAGCATCGTGCCGGAAGCATCGCGAATGAACTTCGTCGTGCGCTTGATCATGCCGTGCCGCTTGCCGGCGACGCCGGCCTTGGCCCGACCGGAGGCCGTGAAGCTGAAGCGCTTCTTCGCCGCCGACTTGGTCTTCATCTTGGGCATTTCCATCTCCGTGGTTGCAGGCGCGACTCGGCATGCCACCTTGGCCGGACGCGCGGGTATCGCAAGGTGGGCCGTATAGGCGGGGGGCGTGCGCGGCGCAAGGGGAAAAACGCGCGGGCGCTGCCACGCGGGTGTCAGGGCAGATAACGGCCCAGCACCTCAAAGAAAAGATGCGGCAGCGTCGCGGGGTTCAGGTCAAGCCCGCCCGCAAGCGTTGCCCAGACTGCCATGCCACCGCCAAGCACGATGCCAAGGCCTGCCACCACCGGCGGGCGGTCATCAATCAGCGCGGCAAGAAGCGACGGAATGGACAGGGCCAGCAGGGCAATTCCCATGAAGAACAGAAGGTCATACGCCATCATGTCACCAGCGCGCTTCCGGGTCGGGCAATGCAACCCTGGTCTGGCCGCGGCAATCGGTGCGACGATCAACCAGCCCTGGTGTCACGGGCGGCATCACGACATCAGTGCGCGGATCACGCGGGTGAAGGCGGCAGGGATATCAGACAGGCCGTAGCCCGCAGGATTGCGCGCTGTGGCCATGCCGATCAGGACCAGGCCGGTCAGGCACATGATCCCGCCAAAGCGCGGAAGACGATCTTCGATCCAGGCATTCAGCAGCGACGGCACGGAAAATACGGCCAGCAGCACACCGATCACCAGCGACAAATCGTTGGTATTGACCACGACATCACCCCTTACACGAACACGGCCCGCATCTGCGATGCGGGCCGTGCCAGCTTATTCGGGATCGACGCGATAGATCAATCTTTCGTCGCAGGGCGCGACACGCAGGATGTTCGTCGTGCCCTGCACGTTGAAGGGCACGCCAGCGGTCAGGACGACCTGATCCTTTTCCGTGGCAAAGCCATAGGTGCGCGCAGCGCGCACAGCCGATATGACGGCACCCTTGAAACGGTCCTGTTCTTCGGTGATCACGCAATGCGCGCCCCAGGTCAGGCACATCCGCCGTGCGGTTTCCATCAAGGGCGTCAACGCAATGATCGGCTTGCGCGGGCGCTCGCGGGCAACGAGGCTGACCGTGGTGCCCGATTGCGAAAAGCAGCAGATCGCCTTGACGTCATCGCTTTCCGCGATCTCACGCGCTGCAGCGACGATACCATCCGCGACCGAGGTGCGGCTGACGTTGCGGCTGGCCTCGATGATTTGCCGGTAAACGGCATCGCCTTCGACGCTGATCGCCACATTGTTCATCGTGCTGACCGCCTCGACCGGGTATTTCCCGGCCGCCGATTCCGCCGAAAGCATCACCGCATCGGCGCCCTCATAGATGGCGGTGGCGACATCTGACACCTCAGCCCGCGTGGGCATGGGTGATTCGATCATCGACTCAAGCATCTGGGTTGCCACGATCACCGGCTTGGCCGCCGCACGGGCGCCACGCACCAGCTTTTTCTGGATCGGAGGCACGGAATAGACCGGCAGTTCCACGCCCAGGTCGCCCCGGGCCACCATGATGCCATCCGACACGGCCAGGATGGCGTCATAGGCCTTCACCGCTGCCGGTTTCTCGATCTTCGACAGCACGGCGGCACGCCCGCGGGCCAGATCGCGCGCCTCCGTCACATCCTCGGGGCGCTGGACAAAGGACAGGGCCAGCCAATCCACCCCCAGCTCGCAAACGAACTCAAGATCCTTGCGGTCCTTGTCAGATAGCGCGGCCAGCGGCAGCACCACATCGGGGACGTTCACCCCCTTGCGATTGGAGATGGTGCCGCCCACCGTAACGGTGCAATTGGCGAAATCCTTGCCACAGGTATCGACTTGCAGGCGAATCTTGCCGTCATTCACCAGAAGCGACGATCCGGGTTCCAGCGCGGCGAAAATCTCCGGATGCGGCAGTTGCACGCGGGTGGCATCGCCCGGCGCGGGGTCAAGGTCCATGCGAAAGGCCGCGCCCTCGACCAGTTCCTCGCCCGCCGGATTGGCAAAGGTGCCGACACGCAGCTTCGGCCCCTGCAGATCGGCAAGGATAGCGATGGGGCGGCCGGTATCTGCCTCGACCTGGCGGATGATCGTGTGCCGGGCGCGGATGTCATCATGCGTGCCATGCGACATGTTCAGGCGGAACACATCGGCCCCGGCCTCGAACAAGGCGCGGATGGTTGCGTAATCGCTGGAGGCCGGCCCGAGCGTGGCCACGATCTTTACGTTCCGAAGGCGTCTCATATGCCTCGTTCCTTATGCAGTTCTTCATTTTGTCGTGGGCCGAGGCGGGTTATGGCGCAATCGGGGGCCTGCCGCAACTGGCGCTTTTCCTTTCGTCAGAATAAATGACGAATTGATGAAAGGGCCATGGGAAAGCCGGGGATGAGTGCCTATCGTATCATCGGAGAGGGGCGTCCCGGGCGCTGGCTGATCACCTGCGACCATGCGTCGAACCGGGTGCCGGATTGGGTGGCGGGCGGCGATCTGGGGATCGGGCCTGCGGATATGGGCCGCCACATCGCCTATGACGTGGGCGCGGCAGGGGTGGCCGCGGCGCTGGGCGACGCGTTGGACAGCCCGGTGATCCTGTCGGATTTCTCGCGCCTGGTGATCGACCCGAACCGGGGCGAGGATGACCCGACGCTGGTGATGCGGCTCTATGACGGCACGATCATCCCGGCCAACCGCCATATGGAAGAAGGCGACGTGGAGATGCGGCTGGAGCGGCTCTATCGCCCCTATCACGATGCCCTGGCGCAATTGGCTGTGCGCCGGCCGGATGTGGTGATCGTGGCGATCCATTCCTTTACACCCTGCCTGAAGGGGCGTGCCCCCCGGCCGTGGCATGTGGGGGTGCTGCATTCGCATCTGGACGGGCGGCTGAGCCATGCGCTGATTTCCGTGCTGCGGGCAGAGCCCGACCTTTGCGTGGGCGATAACGAGCCCTATTCCGGCCATCTGCCAGGCGATGCCATCGACCGGCACGCGCTTAGGCACGGGCGGCAGAACACGCTGGTAGAGATCAGGAATGACTTGATCGCCAAGCCCGAGGCGCAGGCCGCATGGGGTGCGCGACTGGCACCGCTGCTCGAGCGCGCCCTGGCGGCGGTGGAATAGGGTATGCGCCTTGCGCGCGCCCTGTCGGAGAGATGCCCTTGGGGGTGGTGCGCGCGAAGCGCAAACCCTACCTTGTTGGAACGGAGGATCGCACCATGACCCAGATCGACGATGCCACGATGCAGGCTTTGGAAGCGGCGGCCTTTCGCCGCTTGCGCGACCATCTGCGCGCGCGCACCGATGTGCAGAACATCGACATGATGAACCTGGCCGGCTTCTGCCGCAACTGCCTCAGCCGCTGGATGGCCGAGGCGGCCGCAGAGCAGGGCGTCGAGCTGGACAAGGAAGAGGCGCGGACGCTGGTCTATGGCATGCCCTATGAGGACTGGAAGGCCACACATCAGGCCGAGGCATCGGATGCACAGAAGGCCGCCTTCACCGAGGCGTTCAAGACACACGGCTGACCGCATCGGACACATGCTCCCTGCGGGCGCAGCCCGACTCAAATGCCGTAGATCCTTGCCGTTTCGGTTCGGGAACTGGAACGGGATTTGCAGATGCTGGAGCTTGCGCTTTTTTCGACGCTCATGCCGCTTCTAGTGGCGGGCCTCGCCTGGCACCTGTGGGATGAAGATGACGCCGAGGACAACACCGCCGCGCCAGGTTCCGGGCGTGACGCCGGTGAAGCCGAGACGATTGTCGGCACGGATGGTGCGGATGTGATCGACGGCAGAGGTGGCAACGACTGGATCGAGGCTGCCGGCGGCAATGACACGGTATTCGGCGGCACGGGGGCGGATACGATTCTGGGCGGAGCGGGTGATGATTCACTCTGGGGCCATTCCGGGCATGACCTGATCGACGGCGGCGACGGGGCCGATTCCATAGGTGGCGGCGCCGGCAACGACACGATTTACGGTGGTGCAGGGAATGACAGCATCGTGGGCGGCCCGGGAATTGACGTCATAGACGGAGGCGCGGGCGACGATCTCGTGACGATCTGGCCCGAAACAGACAGCGACCGGGTGACGCTCGGCGACGGCAATGACTGGCTGGATGCGGCCTCCGCCCAGGCCGGAGTCTGGGCCGAAGGTGGTGCGGGCAATGATGTGATGGTGGGCGGGGCGGGCGCCGATACCCTGATCGGAGACGAGGGGAATGATACGATCATCGGCGGTGCAGGGGATGACCTGATCATCGGAGGCCCGGGCCATGACCGCCTGCGCGGCGGGGCAGGGGCGGATGTGATCCGGGCCGGAACGGGTGATGTGATCACCCTCGATGAGGGTGCGGACCGGCTGGAACTTCTGGCTGACGGCCCCGAACTCGGCGCATGGGACACGCCCGTCCTGACCGACTATGTGCCCGGCGAGGATGAGGTGGTGGTGCAACTGGCCGGGGTGGCCGACATGTCAGGCATGTCGCTGCGGCTGGAAGGCGACGGCAGCGATACGCTTGTCATCCTCAGCGCAGCCGACCCCGACTTTCCATCCGAAGTCGTGATGCTTCGGCTTGAAGGCGTGTCAGCCATGCGCGCTCTGCTCGAGGATTTCACCTTGGAAGCCGCCTGACCACCTTTTCGGTGCCCTGTTCCCGGTATGGGTCGGGGCGCCGCCCTCTCAAACGGCCGCCTTGCGCATCTCGTCCAGATACAGTTCGCGCAGGCGGGTTGCGACAGGGCCCGGGGTGCCATTGCCGATGGCAGCGCCGTCGATTTCCACCACCGGCATCACAAAGATCGAAGCCGCGGTCGAGAAGGCCTCATCTGCGGCCTGCGCTTCTTCGATGGTGAAGGGACGTTCCTCCACCTCGAACTGCGCCTCGGCGGCAAAGCGCAGCACGGCACTGCGGGTGATCCCATGCAGAATGTCATTGGAAAGCTGCCGGGTGATGATGCGGTTGCCCTTGACGATATAGGCATTGTTCGACGTGCCTTCGGTGACGACGCCATCCTGCACCATCCAGCTGTCATCGACCCCCGCCTTCTTGGCCATCATCTTCGCCATCGAGGGATAGAGCAGTTGCACCGTCTTGATATCACGCCGCCCCCAGCGGATATCGGGGACCGAGATCACCTTGAACCCGGTCTTTGCGGCGGGCGCGTCGGCGAGGTTGGGGATATCCTGCGTGAAGGCAACGATCGTGGGTTTGGTCGCCGCATCGGGAAAGACAAAGGACCGGTCGCCCGGATTGCCGCGCGTGACCTGCAGATAGATCATTCCCTGGTCGATATTGTTCAGTCGCACCAATTCGCGGTGCATCTCCAGCAATTCGGCATCGGTGCAGGGGGCCTGCATGTCCAGCTCATCCAGGCTGCGGTGCAGGCGGATGATGTGGCCTTCGAAGTCGATCAGCTTGCCCTCAAGGACTGAGGTCACCTCATAAACGCCATCGGCCATCAGAAAGCCCCGGTCAAAGATCGACACGGTGGCCTGATCTTCGGGCAGGTAGGTGCCGTTGACAAAGACGGTGCGGGTCATGGGGGGCCTCTCTGCGCTGGGTTTGTGTCGGGTGTGGGCGCAGGCGTGCGCAGGGTCAAGGGGGATTTGCGGGGGCTGGTCTATCCCCACAATGCCGCATCGGGGGAATGCACGCCCTGATCATCATAGCGCAGCGCAGGGTTCCGGTCCTGCGCCAGCAGCAGGGGGCCATCCAGATCGGTGAAGGTGGCGTGCTGGGCGGGCAGGATGGCCGGTGCCATGGCCAACGACGAACCGACCATGCAGCCCACCATGAGGCCAAAGCCTGCGGCGCGGGCCTCGGCCGCCATCAGCAATGCCTCGGTCAACCCGCCGGTCTTGTCGAGTTTCAGGTTCACCATGTCATACTTGCCGCACAGCGCGGCAAGGCTGGCGCGGTCATGTGCGGCTTCGTCGGCGCAGATCGGCAGCGGGTGGGGGATTTCGGCCAGCAGGTCATCGGCCCCTGCGGGCAGGGGCTGTTCCACCAGCGCCACACCAAGACCGACCAGATGGGGGGCAAGCTCGGTATAGACCTCGGGTGTCCAGCCTTCGTTGGCGTCGATGATGATGGTCGATCGCGGGGCGCCGACGCGGACAGCCTCTAGCCGCGGCATGTCATCAGGGGTGCCCAGCTTGATTTTCAGGATCGGACGATGGGCATTGTCCCGCGCCTGCGCCAACATGGCTGCGGGCGTGTCGAGAGACAGGGTAAAGGCGGTGATGCGCGGCGCTGGCGCCGGCAAGCCCGCCAGATGCCAGACGCGCGTGCCTGCCATCTTCGCCTCCCAATCCCACAGCGCGCAATCCACCGCATTGCGCGCTGCGCCGGGGGGAAGGGCGTCCTGCAACGCGGCCCGTGTGATCCCGTCAGACAGGAGGGCGATCTGATCCAGCACGGACTCGGGCGTTTCGCCATAGCGGGCATAGGGAACGGACTCGCCCCACCCGGTAACACCGCCGCGCGTGACCGTGACCGTCACGACGCGCGCCTCGGTCTTTGACCCGCGCGAGATGGTGAAGGCACGGGCAAGGGGGAAGGTGTCCAGACGGACGGTGATCATCGACGTCTCCTTTGCCGGTGTGAAGGGGCGGCAGGGCGGAGGGCAAGTCAAGCCATGCTGCACCTGCGAAAAGACGCTTGCGCCGCGCAGCGCAAGAATATATCGCTGGCGCCATCCAATCCGTAATTTCATTGCGAGAATGACCATGAGCTTCCGTCTGCAACCCCCCGCCCCCGCCCGCCCGAACCGCTGCCAACTGTTCGGCCCCGGCTCGCGACCGGCGATTTTTGCCAAGATGGCGGCCAGTGCGGCGGATGTGATCAACCTCGATCTGGAGGATTCGGTTGCGCCATCCGACAAGGATATCGCGCGGGCCAATGTGATCGAGGCGATTTCCGGGGTGGATTGGGGGCACAAGACCCTTTCGGTGCGGATCAACGGGCTGGATACGCCCTGGTGGTATCGTGATGTGGTGGATCTGCTGGAAAAGGGCGGCGAACGGCTGGATCTGATCATGATCCCCAAGGTGGGCTGTGCCGAAGACCTTTATGCCGTGGATGCGCTGGTGACGGCGGTGGAACGCGCCATGGGGCGAACAAAGCCCATCGGGTTTGAGGTGATCATCGAATCGGCGGCGGGGATTTCCCATGTCGAGGACATCGCAAAGGGTTCCCCCCGCTTGCAGGCCATGTCCTTGGGCGCGGCGGATTTCGCGGCCAGCATGGGGATGCAGACCACCGGCATCGGCGGCACGCAGGAGAATTACTACATGCTGCGCGAGGGGGCAAAGCATTGGTCCGATCCCTGGCACTGGGCACAGGCGGCCATCGTCGCAGCCTGTCGGACGCATGGCATCCTGCCGGTGGATGGCCCCTTTGGCGATTTCAGCGATGACGAAGGCTTCCGCGCGCAGGCGCTGCGGTCGGCCACGCTGGGGATGGTCGGCAAATGGGCGATCCACCCCAAGCAGGTGACGCTGGCGAATGAGGTATTCACCCCGTCAGATACCGCCGTGGCGGAGGCGCGGGAAATCCTTGCCGCAATGGACGCCGCCAAGGCGCGGGGTGAGGGGGCGACGGTCTACAAGGGCCGTCTGGTGGACATCGCCTCGATCAAGCAGGCCGAGGTGATTGTGCGGCAGGCGGAATTGATTGCTGGTTGACCCCGCGTCATCAATGAATCGTTGACAGATCGCCTGCGCTGCGGGCAGGGTTTTGTGACGAAAGCGTGAAATTCAGGCGCTTTCAAAAGAATACCTGCGCTGCGACCCACGGGGAGAGGAGGCTCCGCGCAGCAAAGGGGAGGATGCACGCCCCGTGGCCCGGCCACGGGGCGCTGCTGTTTCTGGTCCAGCCCGAAGCGCGAGTTGCATCTTGCCCCACCTCTGGCCATATAGGGGCGATCCGTCTGGAGAGTGCCCCATGAACTATCTGGAATTTGAAAAGCCGCTCGCCGAAATAGAAGGCAAGGCCGAAGAGCTGCGCGCGATGGCGCGGGCCAATTCCGGCATGGACGTATCGAAAGAGGCAGATGCGCTGGACCGCAAGGCGGAGGCGCTGCTGAAGGACCTGTACAAGGACCTCACGCCCTGGCGTAAATGCCAGGTCGCGCGGCACCCGGACCGACCGCATTGCAAGGATTACATCGACGGGTTGTTCACCGAATACACGCCGCTGGCCGGGGACCGGAACTTTGCCGATGACCATGCTGTGATGGGCGGGCTGGCGCGGTTCAATGATCAGCCCGTGGTGCTGATCGGGCATGAAAAGGGCCATGATACCAAATCGCGCATCGAACGGAATTTCGGCATGGCGCGGCCCGAAGGCTATCGCAAGGCGATCCGTCTGATGGAAATGGCCGACCGTTTCCGCCTGCCGGTGATCACGCTGGTGGATACCCCCGGCGCCTATCCCGGCAAGGGCGCCGAAGAACGCGGGCAGGCCGAGGCGATCGCGCGCTCCACCGAAAAATGCCTGCAGATCGGTGTGCCGCTGATTTCCGTCATCATCGGCGAGGGCGGATCGGGCGGGGCGGTGGCCTTTGCCACGGCCAATCGCGTGGCCATGCTGGAACATTCCGTCTATTCGGTGATCTCGCCCGAAGGCTGCGCCTCGATCCTGTGGAAAGATGCCGAAAAGATGCGCGAGGCGGCGGAAGCCCTGCGCCTGACGGCGCAGGATCTGCAAAAGCTGGGCGTGATCGACCGGATCATCAAGGAACCGCTCGGCGGCGCGCAGCGCGGCCGCAAGGAGACCATCGAAGCGGTGGGCAAGGGCATTGAAGCGATGCTGAAGGAATTGTCGGGCAAGAAGCCCGATGCGCTGATCAAGGATCGGCGTTCGAAATTCATCGACATGGGATCGAAAGGCCTGGCTGCATGAGTGCGTGGCTGATCGTTCTGATCGCAGGGCTTCTGGAAACCGGCTGGGCCCTTGGATTGAAATATTCCGACGGATTTTCACGGCCGATCCCTTCGGCCCTGACGATCATCGGAGCGCTGGCGTCATTCTGGCTATTGTCAATCGCGATGAAGGAATTGCCGGTCGGCACCGCCTATGCCGTCTGGGTGGGCATCGGCGCGGTGGGCACGGCGGTCTTGGCGGTATTCCTGTTCGGTGATCCGGTCAGCCTGTGGCGGGTGATCGGCATTCTGCTGATCATCGCGGGGATCATCGCCCTGAAATTCGCCTGACGGCGTGTGTGGCGCGCCGGGGGCGCTGCCCCAAGACCTCCGGGGCATTCGGGCCAAGATGAAACTGCAAGTGCCAGGAAAAAAGGGCGGCCCGAAAGCCGCCCGTCAGGAAGGATCACGATGAAAAGGTCAGGCAGCGGCGCGGCGGTTTGACAGCACGCGCGCCATGGTTTCACCCATGGATGACGGGTTGGGTGCAATCGTGATGCCAGCCGCCGACAGGATTTCCACCTTTTCCTGCGCGCTTTCGCCAAAGGCGCTGATGATCGCCCCGGCATGGCCCATCTTGCGGCCCTTGGGGGCAGAAAGGCCTGCGATATAGGCCACCACCGGCTTGGTCATGTGATCGCGGGCATAGAGTGCGGCCTCGGCCTCCTGCGGGCCGCCAATTTCGCCGATCATCATCACGGCATCGGTTTCCGGGTCAGCCTCGAACAGTTCCAGGATGTCACGGAAACTGGAGCCGTTGATCGGGTCGCCGCCGATGCCCACGCTGGTGGAGATACCGATCCCAAGTGCCTTCATCTGGCTGGCCGCCTCATAGCCCAGCGTGCCGGATCGGCCGACGATGCCCACGCGGCCCGGCATGTAGATATGCGGCGGCATGATGCCCATGAACCCCTTGCCGGGCGAGATTACCCCTGCGCAATTCGGGCCGATCAGGCGCATCTTCCGTTCCGCCGGATAGCGTTTCAGGAACCGCTTCACCTTCATCATGTCCTGGCTGGGGATACCGTCGGTGACGCAGACCGCGGTCTTGATGCCCGCATCCGCCGCCTCCATGATCGCATCCGCCGCGAAAGGCGGGGGAACAAAGACGAGCGAGGCTTCTGCCCCCGTCGCCTCCACCGCCTCGCGCACGGTGTTGAACAGCGGGCGGCCCAGCAGGGTTTCACCGCCGCGGCCGGGTGTCACGCCACCCACGACATTCGTGCCGTGCTTGATCATGTCCTCGGCATGGAACTGGCCGATGCGGCCCGACATGCCCTGAACGATGACGGGGGTCTTTTCCGTGATGAGAATGGCCATCTGTGTGTCCCCTTACGCAGCGAGTTTCTGGCGCGTGGCAACGGCCTTTTCGGCAGCGTCGGCCAGCGTATCGGCGGTGATCAGCGGCAAGCCCGAATCCTGAATGATGCGCTTGCCCTCTTCGACATTGGTTCCAGCAAGGCGCACGACGACCGGCACGGTCAGCCCCAGTTCGCGGTAGGCCTGCACCACGCCTTGGGCGACCCAGTCACAGCGGTTGATGCCCGCGAAGATGTTGACAAGGATCACGCTGACATTGCGGTCGGCCAGCACGGTGCGGAAGGCGCGAACCACGCGTTCGGGCGATGCGCCGCCACCGATATCAAGGAAATTCGCAGGCTCACCACCGGCCAGCTTGATCATGTCCATCGTGGCCATCGCAAGACCCGCACCGTTGATGATGCAGCCAATGTCGCCATCAAGACCGACATAGGCCAGGCCATGATCCCCTGCCGTGCTTTCGCGCGGGTCTTCCTGCGACCGGTCACGCAGTTCGGCGATTTCCGGGCGGCGGAACAGGGCGTTGGTGTCAAATGACATCTTGGCATCCAGCGCCACCAGATCGCCCGCGCCGGTGATGACCAGCGGGTTAATCTCCACCATCATGGCATCCAGATCGCGATAGGCGCGATAGCAGGCCTTGAGGATCGTCACCATCTGCGCGATCTGCCCGCCCTTCAGGCCAAGCTGAAAGGCCAGTTCGCGCGCCTGGAATTCCGACAGGCCGACTGCGGGGTCAACCGTCATGCGGCGCAGGGAATTGGGGTCGGATTCGGCCAGATCCTCGATCTCCATCCCGCCATGGGCGGAGGCAACGATCATGATGCGTTCGGATTTGCGGTCCAGCACAAAGCCCAGATACATCTCCTGCGCGATATCAGACGCACCTTCGACCCAAAGGCGGTAAACCCCCTTACCATTGGCATCGGTCTGTTTGGTGACCAACTGCTTGCCGAACAGGGTGGCGGCGAAATCCTGCACCTCGGCCTCGGACCGGCAGAGCTTTACGCCGCCTGCCGCACCGCGCCCACCGGAATGGATCTGCGCCTTCACCACCCAGGCGCTGCCGCCCAATTCCCGGGCGCGATAGCCCGCCTGTTCGGGGCTATAGGCCAACCCGCCGCGCGGGACCGGCACGCCAAAGCGGGCAAGGATTTCCTTGGCCTGATATTCGTGAATGTCCATTCGGTATTCCTCCCCAAGTTCTTTGGCCTGAATCCCGTCGGGCCGATTATTTCCTGGCAATCGCCTCGGCGATCACCAGCACGTTGTTCGCCATCTTTTCCGATGCCGCGTCGATCATCTTGCCGTCCAGACTGGCCGCACCCTTGCCTTGGGATTCCGCGATCCGCAGTTCTTCGATGATGCGGCGGGCCTTGGTCACTTCGGCCTCGGTCGGGCTGAAAACCTCATTCGCCATCTCCACCTGGCTTGGGTGGATGGCCCATTTCCCCTCACACCCCAAAGCGGCGGCGCGGCGTGCGCCGTCCTTGTAGCCTTCGGGATCGGAGAAATCGCCGAATGGGCCGTCAATCGCCCGCAGGCCATAGGCGCGGCAGGCGATGACCATGCGGGAAATCGCGGCATGCCATTGATCGCCCGGATAATGCGGGTTCAGTCCGCCAATGTTGGTGGTGCGGGCGCGCATGGATGCGGCGTAATCCGCCACGCCGAAATGCAGCGCCTCCAACCGGCCGCCGAACTGGGCGATGCTTTCGACATTGGCCATTCCCAGCGCGGTTTCGATCAGCGCCTCAAGCCCCACGCGGGTGGTGTAGCCCTTGCCCTGTTCGATCTGGTTGACCATCGCCTCGACCATATACAGGTCATCGCGCACACCAACCTTGGGCACCAGCAATGTGTGCACGCGGCTGCCCGCCTGTTCCATCACATCGACCACGTCGCGATACATGTAATGCGTGTCCAGCCCGTTGATGCGGACGGAAACGGTCTTGCCCTTGGCGGCCCAGTCGATGTCATTCAGCGCCTGAATGGCATTCTTGCGGGCCTGTTCCTTTTCCGGGGGGGCGACCGCGTCTTCCAGATCAAGAAACACATAATCGGCGGGGCCTGCGGCGGCCTTGTCGATCATCGTGGGGTTTGACGCCGGAACAGCAAGTTCCGATCGCTGCAGGCGTTGGCGCCGCAGCGGGTACAGGGTGTGGGACATGGTTTCCTCTGGGTGCTTATTCGGCGGCGATGCTGGTGGTGGCGCGAGTGGTGCGTTGCACTGCGCGTGCCATGGGTTCGGCATACACCTCTTGCGCGGCGGCGACGCCCGATCCGAACCGCACCTGCGCGCCTGCGGCGGCAAGGCACAGTTCTGCGATGGAGATGGCCGTCAGGCACATGCCTTCGTTCAGGTCGCCCAGATGGCCGATGCGGAACACCTTGCCGTTCAGGGGCCCGAGACCCGCACCGAAGGAGCAGTTGTAACGGTCATAGGCCACGCGGATCACATCGCGCGCATCCACGCCGTTCGGCACGCGGATCGCGCTGACCGTGTCGGAATAGAGCGACGGGTGTTCGGCGGCCAGATCCATACCCCAGGCGGCCACGGCGTTGCGCACACCGGTGGCAAGGCGGCGGTGGCGGGCAAAGATGTTTTCCATCCCCTCGTCCAGCATCCGGTCCAGCGCGCGGCGCAGGCCGTGGAACAGTTGCACCGGGGGGGTGTAGGGAAAATAGCCGGTGGTGTTGGCGCGGGCCATGTCGGTGAAGTCAAAATAGGCGCGGCGCATCTGCGCCGTTTCTGCCATCGCCATCGCCTTGGCCGAAACACCCAGCATCCCCAGACCGGCGGGCAGCATGAACCCCTTCTGGCTGCCAGTCACGGCAAGATCGACGCCCCATTCATCCATGCGAAAGTCGATCGACCCGATGGAGGACACGCCATCCACGAACAAGAGCGCGTCATGGAACGACTCGTCCAGCGCGCGGCGCACCAGGGCCACATCCGACGTGACGCCCGTGGCGGTTTCGTTGTGGGTAACGAAGACGGCCTTGATCTTGCCATGGCGGTCATTGCCCAGAATGCGGGCGAATTCGTTTGCCGGAACCCCCGCGCCCCAGGCCAGATCGACGATTTCCACATCCAGCCCCAGCTTCACAGCCATATCGGCCCAAAGCAGGCTGAACTGGCCATGGCGAGCCATCAGCACCTTGTCGCCGGGGTTCAGCGTGTTGGTGATCGCCGCTTCCCAGCACCCGGTGCCCGATCCGGGGAACATCATCACGGAACCGGTTTCGGTTTTGAAAACCTTTTTCAGATCGGCAAACAGGCCCAGCGTCAGATCGCCGAAATCCGGCGCGCGGTGATCCTGCATCGGCACGATCATGGCTTGCCGCACCGCTTCCGGCACATTGGTTGGGCCGGGGATGTAAAGGTGTTGCGTTCCGGTTTTCATGCTGTCCTCCCGATCAGTTGGTTTGTGCATGCCAGCAACCGGGCGATGTGCAAAATGAAAGCGGGTTCTGCTGTGAATGCGAGAATTTACAATTTGGCCAATCTGTAATATTGTAAACATGACGCAGTAATGGATGTGTGCGACGGTATGCAGAAAACGTTCATCGGTCCCCATTTGCGGCGGCTGCGGCTGGAACGGGGGGAAACCCAAGGCCAGATGGCCAAGGCGCTGGGGATCAGCGCATCCTATGTCAACCTGTTGGAAAACAACGAAAGATCGGTCTCCGTCTCGGTGCTGCTGCGGATGTTCGAGGTTTACGGCGTCGATTGGCGCGAGATTGCGGATGAGGATGGCACCAGCCAATTGGCCGATCTGCGCGCGGTGATGCAGGACCCGCTTTTCGCCGACACGCGCCCCGATCTGACGCAACTCCGCGCGTCGATGGTGCATGCGCCCGCGCTGGTGCAATCCTTCCTGCGGCTGCACAGCGCCTATCAGGCGGCGACAGATCAGCTTTTGTCACTGACCGAGGGCGAGGCGCCGCAGATCATTTCCACGCCCGAGGCGGCGGTGCACAACGAATTCCGCCGCCACCGCAACCATTTCCGCGATCTGGAAGAGGCGGCCGAAGGGTTCTGGGCCGGCGTCGTGGTGGAACCGGATGAGATCTATGTGGCGCTGAAGCACCGCCTGCGCGAAGCGGTGGGGGTGACAGTGCGGTTGGTGCGAGTGGAAGACCTGCCCGGCACACTGCGCCAGTATGATGAGGCGCGGCGTGAAATCCTGCTGTCCGAGGCGCTGGATCACACCAACCGCATCTTCCAGCTAACACATATGTGCGGGCTGCTCGAACAGCGCGCGCTCTTGGACAATCTGGCGGCGCGGTCCGGCATCACCGATCCGCGCGGTATAGCGCGCCTGCGGGTCGAACTCGCCAACTATTTCGCCGCCGCCGTTCTGATGCCCTATGATGCCTTCCTGGCCGAGGCGCGGGCCACGAAATACGACCTGGACCATATCGCCACGCGGTTCGGTGTTTCCTTCGAGCAAGCCTGCCACCGCGCCACCACCCTGCAACGCGAAGGCGCGCAGGGGGTGCCGTTCTTCTTCATGCGGATCGACAAGGGCGGCAACGTGACCAAGCGGTTCAACGCCACCGGCTTTCACCTTGCCGAACATGGCGGGGCCTGCCCCCGGCTGGATGTGCACACGTCTTTTCGCACGCCGGGGCGGATCGTGCCGCAATTCGTGGAAATGCCGGACCGGTCGCAGTTCTTTGTGTTCTCGCGCACCGTGGATCGCCCCACCTGGGCGCGCCACGCGCAGGACAACCGGCTCGCGGTTGCCATGGGCTGCGCCATCGAACACGCGCCCGAGATCGGCTATGCCGAGGCGTTTTCCATGACCGGCGCGCGGATGACGCCGGTGGGGATCAACTGCCGCATCTGCCCAAGGTCGGGCTGCGACCAGCGGGCGCATCAGGCGGTCGTGCTGTCGCAACCGGTGGACGAAAAGCGGCGCGGCGCGACGCGGTTCGAGGTGTGATCTACCAGATGTCGGTCATGGCCCGACCGGCGCGCACGGCGTCATAGGTCTTGCCGTCGATCTGGCCTTGCGATGCCTCATCCATCATCTGCCCCACGCTGGGCAGGCCTTCGGACTGATCCCCCGCCGTCCACAGCCCCGCCCGCACCACGGCGCGGGCGCATTGGGAATAAACCTCTGCCACGTCGATCACGATCACCGTTCGCGGCTGCACCCCGCCCCGGTCGAACCGCGCGCGCAGGGCCGGATCGGCGGTCAGCCGCGCCGTGCCGTTGACGCGCAATAGGTTCTTCCAGCCGGGGATCAGAAAGCACAGGCTGACCCGTCCGTCGCGCACGATGTTGCGCAGGCTGTCGATGCGTTCGTTGCCCTTCCAGTCGGGCAGGGCAAGGGTGCGGTCATCCAGCACCATGACCACCGGCCCGTCATCGCCGCGCGGGCTGCCATCGGTGCCTTCTGGCCCGACGGTGCACAGGATACAAAACCGGCTGCGGTTGATCACCTGCCGATAGGCCGGGATGATATGTCGCGTCACCTTGCGGATCGCCGGCTCGGCAGGCGCTCCGTAATGGCTGTGCAGCGCCTCCAGCGTGGTGATGAATTCCATGCCCGTTCCCCTGTGCTCAGGCCGCGCGCTCAGGCGGCGCGCGCCACGGCAAAACCCGCATCCGCCATCAGCCGGTTCGACGCGCCTTCGATCACCCGTTCCAGTTCGGCCATGAAATCGGCCACGGGTCGGCCCGGCGCGATTTCGGGCAGAAACTCCACCACCGCCAGCCCTGGCTTGCGATAGATGCCGTGGCGGGGCCAGAACACACCCACATTCGTGGCCGCCGGGATGCAGGGCTGGCCAAGCTGCTGGTACAGCAGCCCCGACCCCACCTTGTAGGGCAGGTCCGCCCCCGGCGCGACGCGGGTGCCCTGCGGGTAGATGATCAACTGCCCCGGGATCGCCGCCCCGGCTGCGACGGCCTTTTTCATCTCGGCAATCGCACGGCCCTTCTTGCCGCGATCCACCGGGATGCAGCCGATCCGCCAGGCATAGAAGCCCAGGATCGGCGCCCATTTCAGCTCTTTCTTCATGATGAATTTCGGGCGCGGCACGACCGAACAGATCAGGATGATGTCGAAGAAGCTTTGATGCTTTGATGCGATCAGAACCTCGCCCGTCGGGACCGGCCCCCGGACCTCGGACCGAAGGCCCACCATCCAGCGCGCCGACAGGCGCACCCAGTTGCAATAGGCGTGGATGCCCGCCCAGGCCCCGTCGCGCGTGGCGATGGCATAGGGGGCATAGACGATGGCCAGCACGACCATGGCCAGATACATCTGGATGATGAACAGAAGCGACATCAGCCAGCGCAGCGCATAGATCATGGCAATTCCCGGAGTTTCCTGAACGCGGCCGCCCGCGTGGCAAGCAGCGCAACCGCTGCCGCAATCGGGGGTAGCAGAAGCGGCAAGAGCCATCCAGCCCCCTGAAACCCGAGGCCGGTCAGAAAACCACCCGCCTCGTCCACCGGTGGCAGAAGCGCCACGCCGATCAAACCTGCAACGGCCCCCACCGCCGATCCCGCCAGCGTCCGCAGCGTAAAGCGGCGCACGAAAGCCGCGGCGATATAGTCATCCTGCGCCCCCACGATCCGCAGCACACGGATTACCTGCGCGTTGGCGGCCAGTGCGGCATTGGCGGCCAGCGTGATCATCGCCGCCATGCTCGCCCCGATCAGCAGCATCGAAAGCCCGCCCAGAAGGTTCAACCTTGCCGCCGCCGTGGCAAGCGGCCGCCGCCAGCGCGTATGATCGTCCAGCACCGCGCCGGGTGCTTCGGCGGCAAGGCGCTGGCGCAGCCCCTGGCTGTCATAGCCTTCCGGCGCCTCCGTCACCTCGACCAGCCGCGGCAGGGGCAACGCATCCAGCGGCAGGTCCGGCCCGAACCACGGCGCAAGCAGTGCCTTCTGTTCCACGTCGCTCAAGGCCCGTGCCGCGGCGATCCCGGGTGTGGTTCTCAGCACTTCGAGCACGGCAAAGGTCTGCGCCTCCATCTGGTCGGGCGGGGCCGAAATCCGCACCGTGGCGGTGCGCGCCAGCGCCTCGGCCCAGCGATCCGCAAGCCGCCCCGACGCCATCGAAAGGGCCAGCGCAAAGACGGCGAGGAATGTCATCGTTCCAGCGGTGAATACGGTCAGCCACGCGGTATGGCCGGTGGGCGGAACCACACGATCGGCCTGACGATCGGGGGTGACAAGCAGGCGCAGGCGGCGGATCATCCTCACAGGTCGGCCCCGGCAAGCTGGATGCGGCGGTTGCGGATGCGCAGCACACGGGCGGCAACCTGGTTCTTGGCGGTGCGGATCAGGTTCAGGTCATGGGTGGCGACAAGGATCGTCTTGCCCATCTTGTTCAACTCCACCAGCAGCGTCAGCAGGCGCAGGGACATTTCCCAGTCAAGGTTGCCTGTCGGCTCGTCGGCCAGTATCACATCCGGCCCCATGATCACCGCGCGCGCCAGCGCAGCCCGCTGCCGCTCCCCGCCCGACAATTGTGGCGGCAGGGCATCGGCCAACTGGCCAAGCCCGACCCAACCCAAAAGGTCGGTCAAGTCACGTGGATCGCCCGTCTTGCCCGAAACCATCATGGGCATGGATACATTCGCCGCCAGCGGCAGATGGTCCAGAAACTGCACATCCTGATGCACCACCCCGATCCTGCGGCGCGTCAGTGCCACGTCATCGCGGGTCAGGCTGCGCACCTCGCGGTCAAAGATCGTCACACGCCCTGCTGTGGGCAGCAATTCGGCATAGGCGAGCTTGAGGAAAGTGCTTTTGCCCGCCCCGGAAGGTCCGGTCAGAAAATGAAAAGACCCCGGCGCAAGCCGCAGGCTCACCTCTGACAAAAGTTCTCCTCCGCCGTAATTATAGGCGACATTGTCGAACGCGATCACTTGTGTTTCACAGCCCCTTGCTTGCAGAGGCAGCATTGCCCAAGGTGGGCGCGGTTGCAATGCGGGGTGGGTGCCGGTTGTGGACCTTGCAGGATGGTGTAATCGTGCGGTGACGGTCCTGCGGGTGCAAACCCGCCGGGGCGATGGGCAACGGGGAATGTTCGAATGCGGCTGATCTGTCCGAATTGCGAAGCCGAATACGAGGTGGACGACGCGGCGATCCCGGATACCGGGCGCGATGTGCAATGTTCCAACTGCGGCCATGCCTGGTTCCAGTTGCCGCCCGAGATCGAACTTGCACTGGAACAGGAGGATGAACTTTTCGGTCTGTCCGGCACGCCTGATCCGCTGACAGACCCCCTTCTGGACCCCGAAGAGGATGACCTTGCACCCGCGACTGCGGCTCCGGCGACGGAACCGCCAAAGCGCAGCATTGACGAAAACCTGATGGCCATTCTCCGCGAAGAGGCCGAGCGCGAGGCCGCCGCCCGCAAGGCCGAGGCCGCCCCCCTCGAGACGCAGACGGAACTCGGTCTGGACGCCCCGGCCGCTGCCGCCGCTGCGGCGGCTGCCGCTGCGGTCGCCGCCTCTGCCGAACGGTCCAGCGCCGCAGGCGTAACGCCGTCGCCCGCCCATGCTGGCGGTCTGGCCGCTGCCGCCCGCCGCATCGCGCAACTGAAGGGGCAGGATCCCGATGCCCCGCCGCCCGCCCCGGCCAGACCCGCCGCGCGGCGCGACCTTCTGCCCGATATCGAAGAGATCAACTCCTCGCTCAAGGGCGCGGAACCACCGCCCCCGTCCGAGCCGGGCATGGAAGAAGCCATCCAGTCCAATGCCCGCGGCTTCCGAAGCGGCTTTGCCGTCGCCATGCTGATCGCGGCGCTGCTGCTCTTGGCCTATGTCGCCGCGCCTCGGATCGTGGCGATGGTGCCTGCCGCCGAAGGGGCAGTGAACGGCTATGTCGCCGCCGTGGATGGGCTGCGTCTCTGGCTCGACGGGGCCATGCGCTCTGCCACCGATGCTGTTCGGCAGATGACGGCACAGGAAGGCTGATGCCGGCAAGGCGCGGGCCAGACCGCGCCGACCGGCACGCCCATCAGAACATGTCCAGTAGACGCCGCAGGTAATCGCGCTCGCCCTCGGGGCGTGCCTGATCGCCCGACCGACGCCGGATTTCATCCAAGAGATCCTGCGCGCGGCGATAGACGTCCTCGCCCTGCAACATGTTGCGATCCGATCCGATGCGCGCGGAATTTCCCGGCTCACGGCCCAGCGGATCGCGCTGCCCATTCGGATCTGCCTGCCCGAATTCCTGCCCTTGCTGGGCATTGCCTTCCATCTGGTTTTCCGCCAGCGCCTCGCCGAACTGCTGCATCCCGTCGCGCAGGGCTTCCATCGCTTCGGCCTGCCGGTCAAGCGCGCCGGGAAGATCGCCGTTACGCAGCGCCTCTTCTGCCCCTTCCATCGCCCGACCGGCGCGGTCCAACTGGCGGCGGCCTTCCTCGCCACGCTCGGTTCCGTCCCCTGGCAACTGGCCACCCTGCAACTGACCCAGCCTGTCGCGCAGGTCCTGCTGGCGCTGGGCCAGGCTGCGGCCTTCACCCTGACCTTCGCCCTCGCCCTGACCTTCGCCCTGCTGCTGCCCCTGTTGTCCGGGCTGCTGGCCTTCGTTGCCTTCCTGCCCGTCCTGCAGATCGCGGAAGGCATCGTCCGACAGGCCCTGCTGCCCGCGCAGTGTATCCTGCAAGTCTCGCATCGCCTGTTGCCCGGGGCCGCCCTGACCCTGGCCCTGACCTTCGCCCTGCGCCACCTGCATGTTTTCCATCAGCTGGCGCAGCATCTCCATCAACTCCTGCGCCTCGGCCATCCGGCCCTCTTCCATCAGGCGTTGCAATTCGTCCAGCATCTCTTGCAACTGGTCGCCCGACATCTGCATCCCGGGCATGTTCTGCGAAAGCTGGCTGTCGGGATTGCGCTGCGCCTCTTCGGCCAGTTCGCGCATGTAGTCGTTCAACGCCTGACGCAATTCCTGCATCAGTTGCTCGATCTCGCTCTGCTCGGCGCCGTTGCGGATCGCCTCGTCCAGCCGGTCCTGCGCGCGGCGCAGGCGTTCCATCGCGGATGCCAGATCGCCCTCCTCCACCATCAGCGCGATAGCCCACAATTCGCCGGCAATGGCATCGCGCGCCTCGGGGGACAGGCTGACCTTCTGCACATCAAGATCGCGCATCAGCACCCGCAGGCGCAGATAGGCGCGTTCGTTTCTGATCAGTTGCTCCGGGCGATGGGTGATGGCCTTCAGGATCTGGGTGCTGCGCGGCGCATTGGCACGGCTCCACAACAGATCACGCCGCACCTCGATCAGCGCGGCGGCCAGCGGATCAAAGAACCGTTTCCCCGGCAGGATCAGGCGCACGGGTTCCGCGCGGCCTTCCTGTCCCGCCGCATCGGTGACGGTAAAGGACATGGCCACGGGCAGGTTGGCAAAGGGATGTTCGGACAGATCGTCGATCAGCCGCTCGGTAAACTCGGCCCGGTTGCCGGTGATCGGCATGGGCAGGTCAAGGACAACGGCCTCGCGCGGTTCGGGTTCCACAGTCAGGCCATAGCTGCGCTCGACCGAAGGCAGGTCCAGCGCGATGCTCACCTGTCCTGCGGCCACGCCATAATCGTCGCGCGCGGCGAATTCCATGGTGAAGCGGCCACCGCCTTCGCGCTCGGCGCTGTCGCCGGGGGTCACGCTGGGGGCGCTGTCCGGCGTGGCCGACAGCGTCCAGGACCGGCCACCGGGGCCTGAGATCACCACCTCGCCCGGGCGGGTGAGGGTGAAATCATGCACGGTTTCCGATGCGGCGGGCACATCGGTGCGCCCCGACACGGTTTCCGACAGCGTCAGATCGCCCACCGCGCCATAGAGCCGAAATTGCAGCCGCGTGCCCACAGGCAGTTCCAGCCGCCCCTCGGCAATGTCGTTCATGTAAAGCGACGGCTTGCCGGTATAGGCGGGCGGCTGCGCCCAGCCTTCCCATGTCGGGCCCGCCGCCAATTCGTTCCCCGCCCCCGGCGCCAGCGCCTGAACCGACGTCACGCGCCACAGCGACCCGAAGATCATTGCCATGACAAAAGCCGTCAGCGCCACATAGCGCAGGGCAAACGGGTCGCGGCGGGCCAGCTTTAAGTCCGGCTCCACCGCGCGCGCCTGCGCCGCCCGCGCCGCCATCCGCGCCCGATGCGCCTGCCAGACGGCCAGCGAGGCGGGGTCATCCCCGCCGATCGCCTGCGTATCGGTCAGCGCGGCGATGGGCTGGCCGGGCAGGCGCGAATCAAGCCGGATCAGTGCCTCGGTCCGCGTGGGCGCGCGAAAGGCGCGAAGGCCGCGCCACAACGTCCAGCCTGTCGCCGCGATGGCCAGCACCAGACCGGTCCACGCTGCCTCCAGCGGCAGATGGTCCTGCACCCCGAAGGCCAGAGTGGAAAGCGCCAACAGAAGCACGGTCCACAGCGGCCAGAAGGCGCGGGTCAGGCGTTCCGCCCACAGCCCCAACAGTGTCAGCCGCAAAGGGCGGGAAATGCTGGCAAGCGCGCTGTTCTGGTGATCCTGCATCCGAGGGGCGTGGCCTTTGCCGCTGATCGCGGCCAAGCCGCCTTACAACCATGCGGGAATGGTATCCCGGTTCAGAATTTCGTCAAAGGACGGTCTTTCCCGGATGACGGCGAATTGATCCCCCCGCACCAGCACCTCGGGCACCAGCGGGCGGGTGTTGTATTCCGACGCCATCACCGCGCCATAGGCGCCCGCCGACCGGAAGGCGACAAGGTCGCCCTCGGCCAGAAGCGGCATCTCCCGCGCCTTGGCAAAGGTGTCGCCGGTTTCGCAGACCGGCCCCACCACATCGAAGGGCTGCGTCGGGCTGGCGGTAGGGGGTTCCACCACCGGTACGATGTCGTGATGCGCGCCATACATGGACGGGCGGACCAGATCGTTCATCGCGGCGTCAAGGATCAGGAAATCCCGCCCCTCGCCGTTCTTCACATAGATCACGCCCGCGACCAAAAGCCCGGCATTGCCGGAAATCAGACGCCCAGGTTCAATCTCCACCTCGCAGCCCAGATCGCCCACGGTGCGCTTGATCAGCGCACCATAATCGGTGGGTAGGGGCGGGGCCTCGTTCGACCGCGCATAGGGGATGCCCAGACCGCCGCCCAAGTCCAGACGGCGGATGTCGTGGCCTTCAGCGCGCAGGCGGCGGGTCAGGTCGGCGACCTTGAGATAGGCCTGCTCGAACGGCTCCAGCTCCGTCAACTGGCTGCCAATATGGACGTCGATCCCGATCACCTCGATCCCCGGCAGACGGGCGGCTTCGGCATAGACGGCAGAGGCGCGGTCGATGGGGATGCCGAACTTGTTTTCCTTCTTCCCCGTCGCGATCTTTTCATGCGTGCGGGCATCCACATCCGGGTTCACGCGGATGGTGATGGGTGCGGTCGCGCCCAGCGACACTGCCACCTCTGACAGGGCGCGCAATTCGGGTTCACTTTCCACGTTGAACTGCCGGATGCCGCCGGTGAGCGCCAGCCGCATCTCTTCGCGCGTCTTGCCGACGCCGGAAAACACGATCCGCTCTCCCGGCACGCCCGCCGCGCGGGCGCGGCGATACTCGCCGCCCGACACCACATCCATGCCTGCGCCCAGATCGCCCAGCAGTTTCAGCACTGCCACGTTGGACAGCGACTTGATCGCAAAGCAGACAAGGTGGGGCAGGGGCGAAAGCGCCTCGGTGAACAGGTGATAGTGGCGCGTCAGCGTGGCCGTGGAATAGACGTAGAAGGGCGTGCCAACAGCGGCGGCGATGTCGGGGATGGCCACATCCTCGGCATGGAGGATGCCGTTGCGATACAGGAAATGGTCCATCCGGCGGCCTCTGCGGAAAATGGCGTTGCAGGCTCCTATAGCAGACCGGCCCGGGCGCGCAATTCGCGCCCGGGCCCAAAAATTTTAGCCTAAAATTTTTCGCCGCTCGGACTGACGGCGCAGGTCACGATTTTCCTACGAAAAATCGGAGGCATCCTGCCTCAGACGCCCGGGCGCGACCGCAGGAACAGGTAAAGCGGCAGGCCGCAGCTCACCCCGATGCAAAAGGTGGCGGGGATCGCCACCAGCCCCAGCCAATGCTTGCGCGAAATGCTTTCGGCCAGCACCCAGACCGTCAGCGTGACGGCGGCGATGGTCAGATCCCATGTCAGCCCGGTGGTGGAGGCATTCACATACCACGCGTCGATCAGCCCCGACAGGCCGGTGCCGGTTTCCCGCATGTAGGTGACAAACCAGTACATCGGGTGGATCGCGCCCCAGACCGCCAGCGCCAGCCAGATCACACGCAATGGGCCCATCAGTTGCCCCCCACCACGCCAACCTGCACGTTTCCTGTGACGGCCATTCCCGTGGCTTGTGACGGTGGCACAGGCGGGCCATCGGCCCCGCAGGCCGACAGCAGGGACAGGGTGGCAAAGGCAAGAATCAGACGCATGGCAAGGGAACCTTCCTGGGAAAACTAGGGGGAATAGCTGATCCGCCCGCCGCCCAGCCCGGCCGAGACCGAAGGGGTGACGGTCAACCCGTCGCCCCCCAGGCTCAGCCCCGCATTGAGCCGGGGCGCGCTGCAGGCAGCAAGGCAGAGGCAGAAGGCGATCAGCGCGGATTTCATCGGTTCATCCGGTTCAGCGGATCGGTGACGGTGATGCCCAGCACGGGGTCGGGCGCGTTCAGATCGGTTCCGAATGTTGCGTTGTCCGACAGGGGGACCGCCACCACCGGTAGCCGGCTGTCGGCACAGGCGCCCATCAGGATCAGTGATAACAGCATCATGCAGCGCATTCCGGCATCCGTTCGCCAAGAAACCTAGCGCCCCACCGCCTGCCTGTCACGCCAGCCGTTGCCGCCATGCGGCAATCTGCGCGCGCACCTGATCCGGCGCGGTGCCGCCATAGGACCGGCGCGAGCGCACCGAATTCTCGACACCCAGCACGTCGAACACATCGGCGCGGATGCCGGCATGGACCGATTGCATGTCGGCAAGCGTCAGGTCGGGCAGATCGCATCCCCGCGCCTCGGCCATCGCGACCAGCGTGCCGGTCACGTGATGCGCGTCGCGGAAGGGCAGGCCCAGTTCGCGCACCAGCCAATCGGCAAGGTCAGTGGCGGTGGAAAAACCCGATGCCGCCGCCTGTGCCAGCACGGCGCGATTGGCGGTCATGTCGCCCACCATCCCCGTCATCGCCGCCAAGGCCAGCATCAGCGTATCGGCAGCGTCAAAGACCTGTTCCTTGTCTTCCTGCATGTCCTTGGAATAGGTCAGCGCCAGCCCCTTCATCACGGTGAACAAGGCCACCGTCGCCCCAAGGATGCGGCCAAGCTTCGCGCGCAACAGTTCCGCCGCATCGGGGTTCTTCTTCTGCGGCATGATGGACGACCCGGTCGTCCAGCGGTCCGACAGACGCACGAAACGGAACTGCGCCGATGACCAGATCACCAATTCCTCGGCAAAGCGCGACAGATGCATGGCGCAGATGCTGCTGGCCGCCAGAAACTCTAGCGCGAAATCGCGGTCGGATACGGAATCGAGGCTGTTGGCCGTAGGCCGGTCAAACCCCAGCGCCTTTGCCGTCATCTGCCGGTCGATCGGAAAGGAGGTCCCCGCCAGCGCCGCCGCGCCCAGGGGGCATTCGTTCATCCGCGCGCGCGCGTCGATGAACCGCCCCCGGTCGCGCGCCAGCATTTCCACATAGGCCATCATGTGATGCCCCCATGTCACCGGCTGCGCCGTCTGCAGGTGGGTAAAGCCCGGCATCACCCAATCCGCCCCGGCCTCGGCCTGAGCGAGAAAGGCACGCATCAACGCCTCCAGCCCGGAAATGGCGGCATCGCACTGGTCGCGCACCCAGAGCCGGAAATCCACCGCCACCTGATCGTTGCGCGACCGGGCGGTATGCAGCCGCCCCGCTGGCTCCCCGATCACCTCTTTCAGCCGGGCTTCCACATTCATGTGGATGTCTTCCAGTTCCGTCCGAAAGGGAAAGGTTCCCGTTTCAATCTCTGACAACACCGTGAGAAGACCTTCCCCGATCGCCTCGGCATCCTTATTCGTCAGGATGCCTGTTGCGGCGAGCATTGCCGCATGGGCGCGTGACCCTGCGATGTCTTGTGCACAAAGCCGTTTGTCGAACCCGATGGAGGCGTTGATCGCCGTCATGATGGCGTCCGGCCCTTCGGCAAAGCGCCCGCCCCACATCTGGTTGGCGGTTCTGGCGTCGGGGGAAGCGGTCATGGCGATGGCCTTCGGAGGAAAGATGCTGCGGAATTTTCTGGCCGTTCTCTATACGGCCTTGGCCATCGGTGCAAATGCCGCCCTTGCCGGGGATGTCGAAGCCTTGCGCGAAGGCGACATGCGCAAGCTGGCCATTCATGAAGCGCCCGTGGACCTGCCCGCCGCCGTGTTTCTGGATGCCGCCGATGCCGAGGTGCCGCTTGCGCAATGGCAAGGAAAATGGGTGGTGCTGAACTTCTGGGCGACCTGGTGCGCACCTTGCCGGAAAGAGATGCCCTCGCTCCTGCGCCTGCAACAGGCCATGCCCGATCTGGCCGTGCTGCCCGTCGCGACGGGCCGCAATGCTGTGGAAGGGATCAAGCGGTTCTACGCCGAGGCGGATGTGCAGGCCCTGCCCATCCTGCGTGACCCGAAGAGCAAACTGGCCCGCCCGATGGGTGTGATGGGCCTGCCGGTGACGGTGATCCTGAACCCGCAGGGACAGGAAGTTGCGCGCCTGATCGGTGATGCGGAGTGGGACAGCGCCCACGCCCAGACGGTGCTTTCGGCCTTGATGGCGGGCCGTTGAATTGCGCGCGCCGGGCGTGCCGCCCGACGCACAAGTCCGTTTGCCGCCCCGCCGCCTTGCGGCGCCGTGTCGGCAGGGGGGGCGAGCCCCCCGCGCGTGCCGCGCTCCCCCCGGGGTATTTTTTCGCCAAGATGAAGATCACGTCGCCCCAAGGGCTGCCACGCGGTCATGTGCAGGGCAGGTGATCAGGTGATCGTTCACCATACCGGTGGCCTGCATGAAGGCATAGGTGATGGTCGGACCGCAGAAGGTGAAGCCATCCCTTTTCAACTGCCGTGAGATGGCCTGCGAAAGCGGTGTCTCGGAGGGAATGTCGCGCATCGTGGCGGGCCGGTTCTGCACGGGCCGCCCATCCACATGCTTCCACAGATAGGAGGAAAAGCCTTCGCGCGCCTCGATCCCCAGATAGGCGCGGGCGGATCGGATCGTGCCTTCGATCTTGCCGCGATGGCGGATGATGCCGGGATCGGCCAGCAGCCGCGCGACATCCGATTCGCCCCAGCCGGCGATGATCTCCGGCTGGAACCCTGCGAAGGCCGCGCGGAAACTGTCGCGCTTTTTCAGGATCGTGATCCAGCTCAGCCCGGCCTGAAAGCCGTCGAGGATCAGCTTTTCCCACAGGGCGCGGGGGTCCGTCTCGGGAACCCCCCATTCGTCATCGTGATAGGCGACATAGAGCGGGTCCGTCCCGCACCACGGGCAGCGTATGGCAATGTCTTCCGGTGGAAAGGTCATACAGGCATTCCCTTGGCTGAGCCGCGCCGACAGGCCTTAACCCGATGTTTACGGGGTCGCAGGCAGGATTGTCGATGGGTGTTGCGGGGGCAGGTGATGCGGATGGAAAGGGGCGGCGATCTGGCAGGGGGGGCAAGTCCCCTTTCCTATGCGGTGGCAGAAGGCGGGGCGGAAGCGGTGGCCCTGGTGGCCGAAGCCGTGCGCCAGCGGCGGCTGCGGCTGGCCTATCACCCGGTGGTGCTGGCCGGCAAGCCGGCACGGATCGGCTTTCACGAAGGCCTGATGCGCGTGCTCGATGCGGGCGGGCGGGTCATCCCCGCACGCGAGTTCATGCCCGGGGTCGAGGCGCATGAACTTGGCCGCGAGATTGACTGCGCGGCGCTGGCGATGGGGCTGGATGCGTTGGTGCGGCATCCGCAATTGCGGCTTTCGGTGAACATGTCGGCGCGCTCGGTGGGTTGGCCGCGCTGGATGCGGCTTTTGCAGGGTGGTCTGGCGCGGCATCCGGGGATCGGCCATCGTCTGATCCTCGAAATCTCCGAGGCCAGTGCCATGGCTGTGCCCGATCTCCTGTCAGGTATGATCGCCGAACTGCGCCCGAAGGGCGTGTCTTTCGCGCTCGACGGGTTCGGTGCCGGGGCCTTTGCCCTGCGCCATTTCCGCGAGCTGAGCTTTGATCTGATGAAGGTCGATGCGCAGTACAGTCGCGCTATCCATAGTCATGCCGACAATCAGGTGCTGATGGCGACCTGCCTTGCCATCGCACGGCAGTTCGACATGCTGGTTGTGGCTCAGGGCGTCGAACAGGCGGCCGAGGCAGAGTGGCTGGCGCAACTTGGGCTGGATTGTCTCCAAGGCTATCACTTTGCCGCGCCAAAGCTGTACCCTGAAGGTCTGGATCCCGTCGCCGCAGCGTCAGATGCCCAGGTGCGCATGACGCCTTGACCCTGCGTCATTGCGGCTTGCCAAGAATGTTGCTTTTGTCTTTCCCCGCGTCTAGGCCATTCTGCAAGGCAGCGCGGTCACACGGGTCGCGCCCGGATGGGAGAGAGAGGATCAGCCATGACCAATGTCGTCATCGTTTCCGCGGGCCGGACGGCCGTGGGCAGTTTCAACGGCGCCTTCGCCAATACCCCGGCCCATGACCTTGGCGCGGCGGTGATCGAGGCTGTCGTTGCCCGCGCCGGGATCGACAAGGCCGAGGTGGAGGAAACGATCCTTGGCCAGGTGCTGACCGCCGGGCAGGGCCAGAACCCCGCGCGGCAGGCGCATATCAAGGCAGGTCTGCCCAAGGAAGCCAGCGCCTGGTCGCTGAACCAGGTCTGCGGGTCGGGCCTGCGCGCTGTGGCGCTGGGCGCGCAGCATGTGCAATTGGGCGATGCGAAGATCGTGGTCGCGGGCGGACAGGAGAACATGTCGCTTTCGCCCCATGTCGCACATCTGCGCGCGGGCCAGAAGATGGGCGACATGAAGTTCATCGACTCCATGATCAAGGACGGGCTCTGGGATGCCTTCAACGGCTATCACATGGGCCAGACGGCCGAAAATGTGGCCAGCCAGTGGCAGATCAGCCGCGACATGCAGGATGAATTCGCGCTGGGCAGCCAGACCAAGGCCGAGGCCGCGCAGAAGGCAGGCCGTTTCAAGGACGAGATCATTCCCTTCACCATCTCTACCCGCAAGGGCGATGTGACGGTCGATTCCGACGAATACATCCGTCATGGCGCAACGCTCGAATCGATGCAGAAGCTGAAACCCGCCTTTACCAAGGATGGTTCGGTGACGGCGGGCAATGCGTCCGGACTGAATGACGGCGCGGCGGCGGTGGTGCTGATGACTGCGGATGAGGCCGCGCGGCGCGGCCTGACGCCGCTCGCCCGTATCGCCTCTTATGCCACGGCGGGACTCGACCCGTCGATCATGGGTGTGGGCCCCATCCATGCCAGCCGCAAGGCGCTCGACAAGGCCGGCTGGAAGGTCGGCGATCTGGATCTGGTCGAGGCGAACGAGGCCTTTGCCGCCCAGGCCTGCGCGGTGAACAAGGATATGGGTTGGGACCCGGCCATCGTGAACGTGAACGGCGGCGCCATCGCCATCGGCCATCCGATCGGCGCCTCGGGCGCGCGAATCCTCAACACGCTCCTGTTTGAAATGGCACGCCGCGATGCGCGGCGCGGCCTTGCCACGCTCTGCATCGGCGGGGGCATGGGCGTGGCCATGTGCCTGGAACGCTGATCCTTGCGCTGATCTTTCTGCGGCCACATTGCCGCAGATGCGAAATGGGCGCGCAATAATGTTGCGCGCCTGTATTCGTTTCGGTAACACCATTTCAATCATGTCCGAATTCAGGAGGAGGGACGCATGGCACGAGTGGCATTGGTAACGGGGGGATCGCGCGGCATCGGGGCGGCGATTTCGGTGGCGCTGCAGGCCGCAGGCTACAAGGTGGCCGCCAACTACGCCGGCAATGATGAGGCCGCGGCCGCCTTCACCAAGGAAACCGGCATTCCCACCTTCAAATGGTCAGTTGCCGATTACGACGCCTGCGTCGAAGGCATCAAGCGGGTGGAGGCCGAGGTCGGCCCGGTGGATGTTCTGGTGAATAACGCGGGCATCACCCGCGATGCCATGTTCCACAAGATGACCCCGCAGCAGTGGAAAGAGGTGATCGACACCAACCTGACGGGTCTTTTCAACATGACCCATCCGCTGTGGTCGGGGATGCGCGACCGGAAATTCGGACGCGTCATCAACATCTCGTCCATCAACGGGCAGAAGGGGCAGGCGGGGCAGGCCAACTATTCTGCCGCCAAGTCGGGCGATCTGGGCTTCACCAAGGCGCTGGCGCAGGAAGGTGCCCGCGCGGGCATCACCGTCAATGCGATCTGCCCGGGCTATATCGCGACAGAGATGGTGAAGGCGATTGATGAAAAGGTGCTGAACGAACGCATCATCCCGCAAATCCCGGTGGGCCGTCTGGGTGAACCAGAGGAAATCGCGCGCACGGTGGTGTTCCTTGCCTCGGACGATGCAGGCTTCATCACCGGATCAACGATCAGCGCGAACGGCGGGCAGTTCTTCGTGTGATCCGCGGATGATCCTGGAACGCGGAATTTGAAGCAAATTCCGCCCCGATCTCTGACGCAGAAATCGCTCATCGCCTTCCGACCCCAGGTCGGAAGGCGATGGTTTTTCCGGTGCTGCGGTCCCGGAATTTGCGTCAAATTCCGCCCCGGTTTCTGCGTCAGAAACCGCCTTCCCCTCGCCTGCCGCCGCACCTAAGGTGCGCCGGAAAAACGAGGCCGGGATGACCCAGAGAAACGCAACCGCCATCGGCTTTACCGCTGTCCTGATGTGGGCGCTTCTGGCGCTTTTCACCATCGGCTCGGCCCCGGTGCCACCCTTCCTGCTCAACGCCCTGACCTTTGCCATCGGCGGCACGCTGGGCCTGATCTGGACGCTGCGGAACGGGCTGGACAGGCTGCGCGGCATCTCATGGCGCGTCTACGCCTTCGGCATCATCGGGCTGTTCGGCTATCACGCGCTGTACTTTACCGCTTTTCGCATCGCGCCCTCGGCGGAAACCGGGCTCATGGCCTATCTCTGGCCGCTGTTCATCGTGCTGTTCGCGGGGCTTCTGCCCGGCGAACGTCTGCGCCCCATCGTCCTGATCGGGGCGATGATCGCCTTTGCCGGGGCGGCACTGATCGTGCTCGGCCGCGATACAGGGGGCAATGCCACGCCGCTGGGCCTGTTCCTCGGCTTCCTCTGCGCGATCACATGGGCGGGCTATTCCACCCTGTCGCGCCGTCTGGGCGATGTCCCCACCGAAAGCGTCACGATCTACTGCCTTGGCACGGCGCTGCTGTCGGCCCTCGCCCATCTGATCTTGGAAGACACAGTCTGGCCAGTAACCACACTGGGCTGGCTGTCGGTTCTGGCCTTGGGCATCGGGCCGGTCGGGGCCGCCTTCTTCACATGGGATATCGGCATGAAGCGTGGCGACATTCAACTTCTGGGCGTCATATCCTATGCCGCACCGCTGCTGTCCACGCTGGCTCTGGTCGCCGCAGGGATCACCGCCCCGTCCTGGGCGTTGCTGGCGGCGGCGGTCTTGATTACGGCAGGTGCGGCGCTGGCATCCCGCGCCTCTGCGGCGGCGGGGGCCAGCGCCAAGGGATAACCCCTTACGCCTGCTGCAGGCGGGTCATTTCTTCCTTGAGCTTGAGCTTCTGCTTCTTCAGCTCGGCAATCCGCAAGGCATCCGCGCCGGGGCTTCGCTGCTCACGCTCGACCATGTCAGAGAGGTGCTCATGCTTGCGGCGCAGTTCCTGCAGATGCGAAGCAATCGTCATATCTGTCCTCCTCATGTCTGGTTCCAATGTAACGAGTGCATCACAATGCCCGAGTCGTGTCACGGATATTCGGTGCCGACTTTCGGACAGGTTTAACGGCTCGGGCCGAAGGCCGCCGAAAGATCGGCGCCTTCCCGCAAGACGGCATTGGCCTCGGGCGTATAGCTTTCCCGATCCCCGTCATGTCCCGCCCCGGCATGCAGCGTGAACGGAGCCATAAGGCGAAATGCCCCCCGTCCACCCTTGCGCGCCCGCAGGATCACGCGCGGTGCCGCGCGCGCCGCGCGCGGTTCCAGTGGCAGCACGGCGGCCGATCCCAGCTTTGGCGGCAGCGCCGCCAGCGCCTCGGGCAGGCAGGGCGTGGCAAATATCATCGTGAGCCAGCCGCCTGGCCGCAGCCGCGCACCGGCGGCGGCGACCCAGGCGGCAATCGGCGTCTCCACCCGCAACGCAAGGTCGCGTTCGGCGATGGGCGACGGCGTGCCGCCCGGCGCATAATAGGGCGGGTTGGCGATCACATGATCGAAATCCCGCCTCAAGGCACGTGGGATAGCGGTCAGATCACCGGTCACAACCTCCATCTCCACCCCGTTCCGCGCAGCATTGCGCCGCGCCAGATCGGCATATCCGGGCTGCACCTCCAGCCCCGCAAGTTGCACCCCCGGCACCCGCGCGGCCAGGCACAGCGCCGCCGCCCCCGCCCCGCAGCCCAGATCCAGCACGCTCTCCCCCGCCACGGCTGGGCAGGCTGCGGCCAGCAGCACCGGATCGGTCGCCGCGCGATAGCCGCGCACGGGCTGCAACAGCCTGAGCCGTCCCATCAGGAACTTGTCATCCGACAAGTCCGCCTCGGGAAAGACCCCGTCGCCTGCGGTCATTCCAGCCCCGTCGGAATGCCATTGTCGCGCAGCACGCTGCGCGCCATGAACAGATCCCTATCCCGCACCATCAACCGGCGCGGCAATATGCCAAGGCTGCCATCGAGGATGCTCATGTGGACGTCCAGATCAAACACGTCTATACCCTCCCCCTCGAGAAGGGCGGTGGCAAAGGCGATGATCGTCGGGTCCGTGCTGCGCAAGAGCTCTTTCATGGCACGAGTAAAGGGGCAGCGCCCCGGAATGTCGAGAGGCGGGGATCGGGGGCATGGGATTGGACGAGGCAGCGCAGAAACCGCATGACCGGCTGGCCGCATGGCTGGCCACCGACATGGCAGCGGTGAACGCCCTGATCCGCACCCGCATGGCCAGCGAACACGCCCCCCGCATCCCCGAAGTGACGGCCCATCTGGTCGAGGCCGGGGGGAAACGCCTGCGCCCGATGCTTACGCTCGCTGCCGCGCGGATGTGCGGATATGACGGCGACAACCATGTGAAACTGGCCGCCACCGTGGAATTCATCCACACCGCGACCCTCCTGCATGATGACGTGGTCGATGAAAGCGAAAGGCGGCGTGGTCGGCCCACCGCCAACCTGCTGTGGGACAACAAGTCCTCGGTGCTGGTCGGGGATTACCTCTTCGCCCGGTCCTTCCAGTTGATGGTGGAAACCGGATCGCTGCGTGTCATGGACATCCTCGCCAACGCCTCGGCCGTGATCGCCGAGGGCGAGGTGCTGCAACTCACCGCCGCGCAGGATCTGGCCACGACCGAAGCCATCTATCTGCAAGTGGTGCGCGGCAAGACGGCGGCGCTCTTTGCCGCCGCGATGGAAGTGGGCGGTGTCATCTCTGCCGCGTCCGAGGATCAGGTGCAGGCCCTGCGCGCCTATGGCGATGCCTTGGGCATCGCCTTCCAGATCGTCGATGACCTGCTGGATTACGGCGGGTCGGATGCAACCATCGGCAAGAACACCGGCGACGATTTCCGCGAACGCAAGCTGACGCTGCCTGTCATCAAGGCGGTGGCTCTGGCCGATGCCGAGGAACGCGCCTTCTGGCAGCGCACCATCGAAAAGGGCGATCAGCGCGACGGCGACCTTGCCCGCGCCCGCGCGATCATGGATCGCCACGGCGCGATGCAGGCCGCGCGGTCAGAGGCGCTGATGTGGGCCGATACCGCCCGCCACGTTCTGGATGTTCTGCCCGCGCATCCTTTGCGGGCAATGCTGCAGGATCTGGCCGCTTATGTGGTCGCCCGCATCAACTGATGCGGGCCCTTCCATCATCCCTCTTGCCGTGGCCTCGGGCGGTTCCCAGATTTCCTGCAACAAGACCGCAACAGGGAGATGACGATGATCCGCTCCGCCGCCATGGTCGCCGTCCTGCTGTCGGCCTCGGCCGCCTTCGCAACGCCCCTCCCCATCACAAAGGCCCCGCGCGGCCAGCCCGTCACCCTGTCGGGCAAGGTCACGCGCATTACCGACAGCGATGCCTTCCGACTGAAGGATGACAGCGGTGTCGTCACCGTCTATGTCGGCCCCAACGATGTTCCGGTCGAGGTGGGCGAAGTCGTCACTGTGATGGGCGCGCTGGAGGAAGGCTTCCCTCCTGAATTCGTGGCGCGCGCCCTGCGCCGCGCAGATGGCAGCGAGATCAGCTTCCATCACGTCTGGGGCTGATGGATCGGCCCTTCCGCCACCCACCATCCCGGCTCTGCCCCCCGGATCGCCCGCGCGGCGGCGCTCGCCGCCAGCGGATCGGCAAAGATCCCGAAACAGGTCGCCCCTGACCCCGACATCCGCGCGAACAGGCACCCGCCCTGCGCCGTCAGCGCCGTCCGAACCTGCCCGATCACCGGTTGCAACAGCGTCGCAGGCGGTTCCAGATCGTTGCGCTGCATCGCCAGAAAGGCTGCCAGTTCCGCCGCCGATTTCAGGCGCGGCAGGTCACGCGGCATGGGCGCATTGTCGGCCCGCGCCAGCGCGCGAAAGATGGCAGGCGTCGAAACCGCCACACCGGGATTGACCAGCACCAGCCACGCCGGCGGCAGGGTCGGCACCGCCGCCACCCCCTCGCCTATCCCCGTCATCCGCGCAGTTCGGCCCATCAGGCAGACCGGCACATCCGCGCCCAGCGCCAGCACCTCCGCTGCCCCCGGCAAGGGCTTTCCCGACAGCCGCGCCAGCAGGCGCAGCGTGGCCGCCGCATCCGCCGACCCGCCGCCGATCCCCGATGACACGGGCAGGTGCTTCTCCAGCGTGATCCGCGCCGATACCCCCATCGCCCGGGCCGCCCGCAACACCAGATTGTCGCTCTCGCCCGTCAGTCCTGCGGCCATCGGCCCGGTAATGGACAAAGACGCCTCACCTGCCAACGCGGCCGTCAGCCGGTCGCCGACACCCGCAAAGACCACCAGCGAATCCAGCAGATGATACCCGTCCGCCCGCCGCCCGGTGACATGCAGCGACAGGTTGATCTTGGCCGGGGCAAACTCAGTTGCCGCCATTCGCCACTTCGGTCAGCGGCTTCGCCCCTTCTTCGGCCAGCACGGCATCCAGCCCGACCTCCAGCTTGCGCCGGATGCGGGTTGCGTCCTTCTCTGTCGGGTCGAAGGACAGCGCGCGGTGCCACTGGAACCGCGCCTCCAGCTTGCGCCCCACCGCCCAATAGACATCGCCCAGATGATCCGTCACCACCGGATCGACCGGTTCCAGCAGCGACGCGCGCTCCATCGGCTCCACCGCCTCGTCATACCGGCCCAGCCGGAACAGCGCCCAGGCCAGCGAGTCGATGATGTATCCCGCCTCGGGCTGCGCAGCGACGGCGCGTTCGATCATCCCCAGCGCCTCTTCCAGGTTCTCGCCCCGGTCCACAAAGGAATAGCCCAGATAGTTCAACACCTGCGGCTGATCGGGGTTCAATTCCAGCGCGCGGCGGAAATCGGCCTCGGCCTCGGGCCAGTTGCCCGCGCGTTCATTGCTGATGCCGCGCGAATAGAACAAGGTCCAATGCCGCTGCACCGGCTCAGGGATCAACCCGATCGCCTGGCTGTAAACCGGGATCGCATCCGCAAACCGCTCCTGCCGCCGCAGCGCATCCGCCAGCGCGGCCTGCACCTCGACCAACTGCCCGTGGCTCCGTGTCAGCGCCTGCAACACTTCCAGCGCCGCCTCGGTCTTGCCCAGCGCCAGCAGGGTATCGGCACGCCCGATCTCGGCCACATGATAGGCCGGCTGGCCAGGCGCGATGCCGGCATAAGTCTCGCCTGCAAGTGCGTTCTGCCCCAGATTCTCCAGAAGCCCCGCCGCCATCAGGATGGCTTCCGAATGGTCGGGGCGCAGATAGGCCGCCGCGCGGGCATAGATCAGCGTATAGCCATCCTCCGCCTCGCCGCGCAGGGCGGTGGACAGGGTAAAGAACACCTCCGCAATCCCTTGTTCGGGCGACGTCACCATGTCGTAGGGCACCGGCTCCCCTGCGGCAAGCCGCGCCCGCAGGCCGTCGATCTGCGGATCGGCCTCCGTGCCGAAGGCCTGTTCCAGCAGCGCCAGCGCCTCTGCGTTCCGCTCCAACTGGCTCAGGATCTGCGCATGCGCGATGGCCCCCCGCCGCATCAGCGCGATCTGCCCGGCCTCCCGACCCGACAGGATGTTGTCCGCCCCCTCGAGATCCCCGACCGAGGCCAGCGCCAGCGCCTTGTGATACAGACCAAAGGCCTGCAGCCCCGGCGAAGCGGCCAGTTTGTCGAACCCCGCCACTGCATCCGACATCCGCCCGTCGCCCAGCGCGGCCCAGGCCATCACCAGATCGTCCAGAAGCCGCCCGATGGACCGGCCCGCCATGGTATCCGCGATCAGCGCCGCGAATTCGCCGCGCTTGGCCTGCTCCGTCAACAGCGCGATATAGGCCGTCTGGCTGCGCCCGCCCTTCTGCACCAGAAGCCGCGACAGGTCCGCCGCCCGCTCCACATCGCCAAGGCTCAGATGCGCGATCACCGCCCCTTCCAGCGTGGCGGCATCGTTCACGCCCAACGCAAGCAGCCGGTCATACCAGCGCGCCGCTTCGCGGAAATCGTTCTCGGATGCCGCAACGCGCGCCGAAAGATAGGCACCGGCAGATCCTTCCTGCGTCTGGGCTGCGGCGGGCAGGGCCAGCACGGCGGCCAAGGCAAGGGCAGCGAGGCGGCGGGGGCGCAGGGGCATCGGCAAGCTTCTCCTCCAATACTGCCACAAGGCTAGCTGCGGCCCGTGCCACTGGCAATCGGGCCGGGACGGTTTCCCCGCCCCGGCCCGCCATTTCCCGCCGATTCACACGGAATTGTCAGAACATCCGATCACATGTTGGGATAGTTCGGCCCGCCCGCGCCCTGCGGCGTGGTCCAGTTGATGTTCTGGCTCGGATCCTTGATGTCGCAGGTCTTGCAATGCACGCAATTCTGGAAATTGATCCGGAAGGTCGCGTCATCGCCCTCGCCCAGCACCTCATATACCCCCGCCGGGCAATAGCGCTGCGCGGGTTCCGCATATTTCGGCAGGTTCACCGCGATCGGAACCGAAGGATCCTTCAGCTTCAGATGCGCCGGCTGCGCCTCGTCGTGGTTGGTGAAGGAATAGGCCACATTGGTCAGCCGGTCGAAGGACAGCACGCCATCTGGCTTCGGGTATGCGATGGGCTTGTGGTTCTTCGCCAGCCCCGTCGCCGCCGCATCCGATTTGCCGTGCCTGAGCGTGCCAAACACCGTCAGGCCGATGGTATTGGCCCACATGTCGATCCCGCCCCCCATGAGCGAGGCGACCAGCCCGTATTTCGACCACAGCGGTTTGACATTCCGCACCCGCTTCAGATCCTTGCCGATGGGTCCGGTCCGCACGGTGCTTTCATAGGCCGTCAACTCGTCCCCCGCACGGCCCGCCTTGATGGCGTCATACGCGGCCTCCGCCGCCGCCTTGCCCGACAGCATCGCATTATGGTTGCCCTTGATGCGCGGCACGTTCACCAGTCCCGCCGAACAGCCCAGAAGCGCCACGCCGGGTGCCACCATCTTGGGGATCGACTGCCAGCCCCCCTCGCTGATGGCCCGCGCGCCATAGGCCACGCGCTTGCCGCCCTTCAGCAACTCCGCCACCATCGGGTGATGCTTGAACCGCTGGAATTCCATATAGGGGTAAAGGTGCGGGTTCTCATAGTTCAGGTGAACCACGAAGCCGACATAAACCTGATTGTTCTCAAGGTGGTAGATAAAGCTGCCACCGCCCGCGTTGGACCCAAGCGGCCAGCCCATCGTATGCGTGACCGTGCCCTCGCGGTGCTTGGCGGGGTCGATCTCCCAGATCTCCTTCATGCCAAGGCCGAACTTCTGCGGGCATTTGCCCTTGGACAGGTCATACTTGGCGATGACCTCCTTCGACAGCGACCCGCGCACGCCTTCCGACAGGAAGACATACTTGCCGTGCAATTCCATCCCCGGCTCGTAAGCAGGCCCCGGCTCGCCCGTCTCCGGATCGCGCCCGAATTCGCCTGCGACCACACCCTTCACGCGGTCGCCCTCATAGACCAGCGCCGATGCGCTCATGCCCGGGAAGATCTCCACCCCAAGGCCCTCGGCCACCCCCGCCATCCAGCGGCAGACATTGGCCATGCTGACGATGTAATTGCCGTGATTGTTCATCAGCGGCGGCATCGGGAAATTCGGAATCCGAATTTGGCCTGCCGGACCAAGGATATAGAAGTTGTCCTCCTTCACCTCGGTCTTGATCGGCGCGCCCATCGTGCGCCAGTCCGGCAGCAGCGCATCCAGCCCCGACGGGTCCAGCACCGCGCCGGAAAGGATATGCGCCCCGACTTCGGACCCCTTCTCCAGCACCACCACCGAAAGATCGGCGTCAAGCTGTTTCAGCCGGATCGCCGCCGACAGGCCCGCCGGGCCTGCACCCACGATCACAACGTCATATTCCATCGACTCGCGCACGATGTCGGCCATGCTGCCTGCTCCCTCACCGCGTTTCCCAAGCATTGCGCAACAATCTTGCGCTTCAACCCGCTTCCCCTAGCCCAAGCCGCGCGCAAGGGTCAATCGTAACGCGGCATCACGATGTCGCATTGCGGCATCCTGCCTGCAAAGGCGGCGCTTTCGCGCCCGCGCGGGCAGGGCAGGGGCGGTCAGCCCCTTGCATTTGCGCCCCCGGTCGGTTCAGGTGGGACAGGATATCGCAGCACGAACCGCGCCACTGCCGCCGCAAGGGGGCCGTGGCCTTCCTTTTGTTACGCAGGGACCGATGGAAAAGATTCCGATGACGCGCGCGGGCTTTACCGCGCTGGACGAAGAGTTGAAGACGCTGAAATCCATCGAGCGGCCGGCCGTCATCCGCGCCATCGCCGAGGCGCGCGAACATGGCGACCTTTCGGAAAACGCCGAATACCACGCCGCCCGCGAAAAGCAGTCCTTCATCGAAGGCCGCATCAAGGAGCTTGAGGCGATGCTGTCGCTGGCCGATGTGATCGACCCGTCCAAACTGTCGGGCGCGATCAAGTTCGGCGCGACCGTCACCATCGTCGATGAGGATACCGACGAGGAAAGAACCTACCAGATCGTGGGCGAGGCCGAGGCCGATATCGAACGCGGCCTTCTCAACATGCGCTCGCCCCTTGCCCGCGCCCTGATCGGCAAGGAAGAGGGCGACAGCGTCGAGGTGAAAACCCCCGGCGGCCAGAAAGGTTATGAAATCTTGAAGGTCCTCTACGTCTGATCGCAGCCCGCCGTCGCGACACCCGGTCGGGACGGCACGGCGCAGAAGGGGAAGACGGGAACGGAATGCCCGACGAACACGACATACCGGAACCCCTGGGCATCTACCAGCGTGGCGCGGAAGGCCCGTCCTTCGGCCCGACCGAACTGGTCGCGGGCCTGCTGGCGGTGGTGTGGGTGATTGCCGTCATCGCCTATGTCCTGCTTGCGCCCGAAGGCGGCTTCGGCGTCTTCGGCACGGTGATGACGCTGCTCGCCGTCTTCCTGCCGCTTGCCCTGATCTGGGCCGCCGTCACCACGCTGCGCTCGGTCCGCGTCCTGCGGGCCGAAGCCGCGCGCCTTCAGGCCACGGTGGATGCGATGCGCAAGGCCTATCTCGCCAACCAGCAGAAGCAGGCCGCGATCAAACCCCTTTCGGACCCGCGCCCCGACGATGGCTCCGCCCATCGCGATACCCCGTCCCAACCCGCCAGCTTTCAGACCCGCCGCGACCCGGGCCTCACGGTCCCCTCCGCAGACCGCAAGGCCGCGCTTGTCCCGCCCCGCCCCGCCCCACAGGAAGAACAGCCCACCCTCGCCCTTGGCACCCCAGCCGAGGATCTGCGCGCGCCCCTGTCGATCACCGATTTCATCCGCGCGCTCAACTTCCCCGACAATCCCGATGACCGCGAAGGCTTTCGCGCCCTCCGCGCCGCGCTGGAAGATCGCACCACCGCCAAGCTGATCCGCGCCGCGCAGGATGTGCTGACCCTTCTGTCGCAGGAAGGCATCTACATGGATGACCTGACGCCCGAACGCGCCCGCCCCGAACTGTGGCGCAAGTTCGCCCAAGGCGAACGTGGCCGCGCCATCGCCGCGCTGGGCGGCATCCGCGACCGATCCAGCCTGGCGCTGACCGGGGCAAGGATGCGCGAAGACCCGGTCTTTCGCGATGCGGGCCATCATTTCCTGCGGACCTTCGACAAGACCTTTCAGGAATTCGAACGCAACGCCTCCGACGCCGATCTGAACGCTCTGGCTGACACCCGCACCGCGCGCGCTTTCATGCTTTTCGGTCGTGTAACGGGTACGTTCGACTAACTCGGCAATCAGACAACCCAGCGCCCGACACAAAAATCTTCGAAGATTTTTGCAAATTTCTTCGAAGAAATTTGTTACCCGCGCGGGGCCGCCGCCCGCCGCAGCCGGTCGTTGATCGCCCGCCCCAGCCCCACCTCCGGCACGGGGGCAAAGGCGATGCGCCCTTCCGCCCCCGCCAGCGCATCCGCCGCGCGCAGCACATGGAACAGCCGCGCCGCCGCCTCCACCAGATCGCCTGTCTCCGACAGGCTCAGCGCCGCACCGGGGCAGGGGCCGAACCCCACCCAGACCTCGCCCGCCTCCGGCGCCGTCACCCCCAACCGCACCGCCGCGCCGGGCGCATAGTGGCTGGCCAGTTGCCCCGGCGCATTGGGCCGCTCCGCGCTGCCCCCCGCCACCAGCCCCACCCCAAGCGCCGCCTCCAGCGCCTCCACCGGCACCCCACCGGGGCGCAGCAGGCGCGGCGCGCCGTCCAGCCCCAGGATCGTCGATTCCACCCCCACCGCACAGGCCCCACCGTCCAGGATCGCCTCGATCCGCCCCGCCAGCCCCGCCCGCACATGATCGGCCCGCGTCGGTGACACCTTCCCCGAGGGATTGGCCGAGGGCGCGGCCAGCGGTCCGCCGAAGGCGGTCAGCAAGGCCCGCGCCACCGGATGCGCAGGCACCCGGATCGCCACCGTCTCCAGCCCTGCCGTGACCAGCGGTGACAGCCCCGCTTCCGGGCGCAGCGGCAGCACAAGTGTCAGCGGCCCCGGCCAGAACGCCGCCGCCACCGCCATCGCCGGGTCATGGACCCGCGCAAACCGACGCGCGGTCTCCACATCCGGCACATGCACGATCAGCGGGTTGAACCGGGGCCGCCCCTTGGCCTCGAAAATCCGCGCCACGGCAGCATCCGACCGCGCATCCCCGCCAAGGCCATAGACCGTTTCGGTGGGAAAGGCGACAAGTCCGCCCGCACGCAGGATTGCGGCCGCGCGTGCAATCCCTTCAGGGGTCTCGGTCAGGTCTTCGGTGGCAAGCATGTCCTGTGACGCTGCGTAGGGGTTGAGAAGGAGCAGGCGGTCTGTAAACCTTTCTGCGTCAGGTGCCTTACCCGTCACGGCCCGCTTTGCCAAGCATTCCGCCCGGCAGTTGGCCCGTGGCGCGCCCCGGCCCCAGGCATGTCAAAGGATCGACCCATGCCCTACCGCGCTCCCCTTGCCGATTTCGACCTGCTCCTTACCCATGTGCTGGGCTATGGCCGCGTCGCCGCCACCCCCCGCTTTGCCGAGGCCGGGGCCGATACCGCCGCCGCCGTGCTGGCCGAGGCGGGGAAACTTGCGGAAACCATCCTCGCCCCCCTCAACCGCGCGGGCGACAGACAGGGCGCGCGGCTGGAGAACGGCGTGGTCCGCACCTCCCCCGGCTTTGCCGAAGGCTACCGCGCCATTGCCGAAGGCGGCTGGGTCGGCATGGCCGCCACGCCGGAAAACGGCGGCATGGGCCTTCCCATGACGCTGGCCACCGCGGTGAACGAAATGATGTCAGGCGCCTGCCTTGCCTTGCAGATCTGCCCCCTGCTGACCCAGGGCCAGATCGAGGCGCTGGAACATCACGCCCCGGACGCCCTTCGCGAAACCTATCTGCCGCGCCTCATCTCGGGCGAATGGGGCGGCACCATGAACCTGACCGAACCGCAGGCGGGATCCGATGTCGGCGCGCTCCGCAGCCGGGCGGAACCGAACGCCGATGGCAGCTATGCGATCACCGGCCAGAAAATCTATATCAGCTGGGGCGATGCGGATTTCCTGCCGAACATCTGCCATCTGGTGCTGGCCCGCCTGCCCGATGCCTCGCCGGGATCGGCCGGGATCAGCCTCTTCCTCGTGCCGAAATTCATCCCTGATGCGGCGGGCAATCCGGGGCGCAGGAACAGCCTGTCGGTGGTCAGTCTGGAACACAAGCTGGGCCTGCACGGCAGCCCGACCTGCGTGATGCAATACGATGCCGCCCAAGGCTGGCTGGTGGGCGAACCCCACAAGGGCCTTGCCGCCATGTTCACCATGATGAACAATGCCCGCCTTGGCGTGGCGGTGCAGGGCGTGGGCATCGCCGAGGCGTCTTTCCAGCACGCGCTCGCCTATGCCGAAGGGCGCATTCAGGGCCGCACCCCCACGGGTCGCGCGCCGATCACCGATCATGCCGATGTGCGCCGGATGCTGGCGCGGATGCGGGCGCAGGTATTCTCGGCCCGCGCCATCGCGCTCTCCTGCGCCGTGGCCATCGACATGGCCCGCGCCACCGATGCCCCCGAATGGCAGGCCCGCGCTGCGCTCCTCACCCCGATCGCCAAGGCCTATGGCACCGATACCGGCAACGAAGTCGCCCATCTCGGCATCCAGATCCACGGCGGCATGGGCTTTGTCGAGGAAACGGGTGCCGCGCAATTCGCCCGCGACGTGCGCGTGACCGCGATCTACGAAGGCACCAACGGCATTCAGGCGATGGACCTTGTTGCCCGCAAGATGGCCGATGGTGGCGCTGCCGCCATGGCGCTGATGGATGAGGTGCAGGCCGGAGCCGAAGCCGCCCGCGCCACGCTCCCCGATCTGGCGGGCGATGTCTGGCAGGCGGCCGAAGCCCTGCGCGACGCGACCGAGGCGCTGGTGAAACAGGACATGACCGACCGCTTCGCCGGGGCCGCGCCCTATCTGCGCGCCTTCGCGCTGGTCCTTGGCGCCGATGCCCACCTCCGCGCCGCCCATGCCACAGGCGGTGCCCGCACAGCACTCGCCCGCGTGGCGATCCGTCGCCTTTTGCCGGAACACACCGCCCTGCTGGCCGAGGCGCGCGAAGGCGCGGCCCAGCTTTACGCCCTCTCGCCCGAGGATCTGGCCGCGTGAGGGACACACCTGATCCTGCGTCCGAGACGGGCATCCGCCACCCCTTTACTACCGCCCCGGATGAGGGGATGGCGGTCGAGGTGGCCCCCGGCATCCTCTGGCTGCGCCTGCCGCTGCCGATGGCGCTGGATCATGTGAATGTCTACGCGCTGGACGATGGCGATGGCTGGACCATCGTCGATACCGGCTTCGCCTCCAACCGCGCCCGCGCGATCTGGCAGCGCCTGCTGGATGGCCCGCTGCAAGGCCGCCCCATCCGCCGCGTGATCGTCACCCATTACCACCCCGATCACATCGGCCTTGCCGGCTGGTTCCAAACCCAAGGCGCGGAACTCGTCACGACCCGCACAAGCTGGCTCTACGCCCGGATGCTGGTGCTCGACGAACACGCAACCCCCCTGCCCGAGGCCATCGAATTCCAGCGCCGCGCCGGGGTATCCCCCGACCGCCTGCAAACCTACGCCACCACCCGCCCCTTCAACTTTGCCGATGTGGTCGCCCCGCTGCCCCCCGGCTTCACCCGGATCAAAGAGGGCGACACGATCATCGCCGCAGGTCGCCGCTGGCGCGTGCGCTGCGGCGATGGCCATGCCCCGGAACACGCCACCCTGTGGAGCCTCGACGATAACCTCATCCTCGGCGGCGACCAGCTTCTTCCCGGCATTTCCGCCAATATCGGCGTCTATCCCACCGAACCCGATGCCGACCCGCTGACCGAATGGCTGGAAAGCTGCACCCGCCTGGCCACCTTCGCCACCGACGATCAGCTCGTCCTGCCGGGTCACAAACTGCCCTTCACCGGCCTGCCCCTGCGCCTGCGCCAGATGGTGGAAAACCACGAAGGCGCGCTCGCCCGCCTCCTTGACCACCTGAAAACCCCGCAGGTCGCCGCCGATTGCTTCCTGCCCCTGTTCAAGCGCCAGATCGACGGGCCGGAATTCGGCATGGCGCTGGTCGAATCGGTGGCCCATCTCAACTGCCTCTTGCAGCGCGGGCTGGTTTCCCGTTCCCTCACGGCACAGGGCGCATGGCTCTGGCAACGCGTGCAGGACAGATGAAGACAGCCGATCCCCCGCAGGGCAACCCGATTGCCATGCTGCCCGACACCGCCTCCCCGCCCCGCGTGCGCGCCGTCCATGCCGACCCGTCCGATTGCGGCGCGCTGGAAACCGCGCCCCTCCCCGATGCCGCCACCCGCCGCGCGGTGGCAGAGAAAAGCCCCGCCGAATGGGCTTATGAACGCCTGATCCTCTATATCCAGAACTTCGAATCCCAGCTCGATTCGGATCAAGAGGTGGCGATGGGCTTTACCGGCGGTCAGGCCGGGGTCCTGTCCATCGAAGGTGTCGGCTTCTTCGATCCTGACCTCGTCACCTTCTACGGGCGCGATCAGGATGGCCTGCGCACCCAACTCATCCAGCATGTTACACAACTGAACGTCATCCTTCGCGCCGTGCCAAGGGAACAGCCCTCGGCCCCGCCGCGCCGGATCGGGTTTCAGATGATGCAGCAATGGGCGGGCGGTGAATCGGGCGATGGCTCGGTTCCCCACACCGCGCCGTAAGGCGTGACATGGCCCCGTGAATCGGCTATTCGGCCGGAAACACGACGACAAAAGACGAAAGGGAACCCGCATGGCCGACCACAACAACGAATTCAAGCCCGGCAGCATGGACATCCGCGCACAGGAAAAGGCCTTCGCCGGTTTCATGAAGTTCACGCAATGGGGCGTGATCATCATTCTTGCCATCCTGATCTTCCTCGCGCTCGTCGGGGCCTGATCCTTCCACCCCTTGTCTGCCCGCATTTCAGCCAAGTCATTGGAACATCCCATGCTGCGCGTCCTCCTCGCCCTTTTCGCGCTTCTCACCCTCGCGGCCTGCGGGGCAGAGCCTGTCTGGGCCCCGGAAGAGCGGGTGCAGGCCGCGCGTTATGTGCATGACGGGCCGAATGCGATCACACTGTTCACCGTGATCAACAACCGGTCCAATGCCGGGGCGCATAGCGGGCTGATGATCAACGATTCCGAACGGATCATGTTTGATCCCGCCGGCACCTGGAAACATCCGCGCATCCCCGAACGCAACGATGTGCATTACGGCATCACGCCGCGCATCGTGGATTTCTACATTGACTATCACGCGCGCGAAACCTTCCGCGTCGTGGAACAGACGGTCATCGTCTCGCCCGGCGTGGCCGACCTGATCGCGCGTCGGGCCAAGGCTTACGGCGCCGTGCCAAAGGCGCAATGTGCGCGCTCCATCTCCGATATCCTGCGCGGTGTGCCGGGGTTCGAATCCATCAGCTCCACCTGGTATCCCAACCGGCTGATGGAAGATTTCGCCAAACTTCCCGGCGTCACCACCCGCGTCATCTATGACGAAGACGCCGACAAGAACCACGGCGTCCTTCTGGTGCAGGCGGCGGAATCGCCGCTCTAACCCGCCACCGCCAACAGCGTGAAAAGCGTCACGCCCCCGGCAAGGATGGCCCCCATGGTGCTCCGCGTGGCAATCCCCACCGCCAGCGTGACCAGCGCCGCCGCAAGGCGGGCAGGGTCCGTCTCTCCCCCCGTCGCGGGCGGCCACAGCACGCCCGGGGCCACCAGCGCCGGCAATACCGCCACCGCCGTATAGCGCAAGGCCCGCGTCAGCCACAAAGGCAGGGGCCGCGTCCCCAGCGTGCCAAGGAATGAAAACCGGATCGCATAAGTCCCCAGCGCCAGCGCAGGCAGCACGATCCAGAAGGTCGCCTTGTCGATCATGCCCGCCGCACCTCCAGCCACCGGTCCAGCCCCGCCCCGGCGGCCATCGCCGCGCCCGCCGCCACCAGCAGCCCTGTGCCATAAGGCATCCCCGCCAGCAGCAGCGACAGCAGGATCGACACCCCCGCCGCCACCAGATGCGGCAGGCTCCGCAGCATCGGCGCGACCATGGCCAGAAAGGTGATCGGCAGCGCGAAATCCAGCGCATAGTCGGGCGGGATCGCCCGTCCGATCATCGCCCCCGCCAGACAGGCGACAAACCACAAAGGCGCGACCGCCACCACCGCGCCAAAGAACACCGCCCGCTTCTCGCCCGCCGTCATGGCGGGCGCGCGGTCGATCTCGGCCACCGTGGTGGCAAAGCTCTGATCGACAAGGAAATAGGCCATCAACGCCCGCGACCGCAGCGGCAATTCCCCGAAATGCGGGGCCAGCGTCACCGAATACATCACCATCCGCAGGTTCACGGCCAGCGCCGTCGCCAGCACCACCAGCGCGGGCGCATTCTCCTGCATCGTCTGCAACGCGGCAAACTGCGACGCCCCGGCAAAGACAGACACCGAAAACAGCATCGCCTCGAATACCGACAGCCCCGCCTCGGTCGCCACCACGCCGAACAGCAGGGCAAAGGGGCCCACGACCACAGTCATCGGCGACGCGGCGATCAGGCCACGGTAAAAGGCTTTGCGTGCAGGTGACATCGTGCCTCGCGCTTTACCTTGCGCCGGGTTCGGCTTAGGCCATTGGTCAGCAAAGGGGAAGGGCGGATCATGCGCATCTTCGGGGTGATCTTGGCAGGCGGGCAGGGCCGCAGGATGGGCGGGGCCGACAAGGCCATGCTCACCCTCGCCGGTCGCCCCCTCGTCGCCCATATCGCAGATCGGCTGGAGCCGCAGGTGGAACGCCTCTGCCTGTCGGCCAATGGCGATCCCGCCCGTTTCGCCGCCCTGCGCCTGCCCGTCCTGCCCGATGCGCGATCCGAGGGGCCGCTGTCGGGTATCCTTGCGGCGCTCGACTGGGCCGCGCCGCTGGGCGCGACCGCCGTCGTCTCGGCCCCCGTCGATGCGCCCTTCCTGCCCCCCGACCTCGTCCCCCGCCTGATCCTTGCAGGCGAAGGCGCAGGCGGTGTCGCGCTTGCCCGGTCCGGCGGCAACGATCACCCCACCTTCGGCCTCTGGCCCGTCACCCTGCGTGACGATCTGCGCGCCTTCCTCGCCAGCGGGGCCAAGGCCCGCGTCCGCGCCTTCGCCGACGCCCACCACGCCGCCCGCGCGGATTTCCCCGATGACGGGGCCTTCGCCAACCTGAACACGCCTGAAGACCTCACCACCGCTGAGGCACGCCTCCGGGGGGCTGCATGAAGGTCTATGGCGTCATCGGGTGGAAGAATTCGGGCAAGACCAGCCTGATGGAACGGCTGGTCGCCAACATCACCGCGCGCGGCTTCTCCGTCTCCACCGTCAAGCACGTCCATCACGATGTGGACCTCGACCAGCCCGGCAAAGACACCTTCCGCCACCGTCAGGCCGGCGCGCGCGAGGTGGTGCTGGCCTCCAGGGAACGCTTCGCCCTGATGGTGGAACATCGCGGCCCGGAACCCGATCTCTCGGCCGTCCTCGCCCGCCTCGCCCCCGTCGATCTGGTGCTGGTCGAAGGCTACAAGCGCGACAGCCACCAGAAGATCGAGGTGTGGCGCGCCGAGACGGGGCAAACCCTGATCCAGCCCGGCGATCCCCTGATCCGCGCGGTGGCGACCGATGCCCCCGACATCGCCGCCAGCGTCCCGATCCTCGACCTGAACGACACGCAGGCCATCGCCGATTTCATCCTTGCCGAGACGGGCCTCGCCACCCCCCATTTCGACACGGTCGCCATCGTGGACTGGTCCGCCACCAACGGCCCTTCCCCCGCCAAACCCTCGCCCGATGCCATCTGGATCGGCACCGCCACCGCCACCGGCGAAACCGCCCGCTACTTCCGCACGCGGGCCGAGGCGGAAGGCCACCTCTCCACCCTCATCACCAACGAACAGGCCGCAGGCCGCCGCCTGCTGATCGGCTTCGATTTCCCTATGGCCTATCCCACCGGCTTCGCGACCCGCCTGACGGGCGAAGCGAACCCCCGCGCCATCTGGCGCTGGCTCGCAGATCGCATCACCGATGACGGCAACCGCAACAACCGCTTCGACATCGCCGATGCCATCAATGCCCGGATCGGGACCGGCCCCTTCTGGGGCCGCCCCGCCAACCTCGCCCTGCCGCATCTGCCCGAACGCAAGGCCATCGACTACCCCGCCTTGCGCCTGCCCGAACGCCGCGCAGTGGAAACCCGCGTCCCCCGCGCCCAGCCGGTGTGGAAACTCTACACCACCGGCTCCGTCGGCTCGCAGGCGCTGATGGGCCTGCCCATGATCCACCGGCTGTCGCAGCGCGCGGGCGTCACGGTCTGGCCCTTCGATGCCCCCGGCGCCCTGACCCGGTCTTCCGTCACCCTGGCCGAAGTCTACCCCTCTCTCCTCGCCCCGCTTGTCGCCCAAACCCCCGGCATCAAGGATACCGCACAAGTCACCCTCCTCGCCCGCGCCCTGTTCCGCCTTTCGGCACAGCGCGCGCTTGCCCCCCTCCTCAGCCCACCCGACGATCCCCGCATCATCGAGGAAGGCTGGATCCTCGGCGCCGGTCACGAAGACGCCCTCCGCGCCGCCGCAGGGGGTGCCCCGTGATCACCATTCGCCACGGCCTTCCCGAACACCTGCGCGCCGAGGCGGCCGCCCTCTACTGGCAGGCCTTCGGCGGCAAACTGGGCCGCGTCCTCGGCCCCGATCCCCGCGCACTGGCCTTCCTTGAGCGCGTCATGCGCGCCGATCATTGCCTGACGGCCTATGACCCCCGGGGTCGCCTCGTCGGCCTCGCCGGCTTCAAATCCGCCCGCGGCAGCTTTGCCGGCGGCTCGGATGCCGACCTGCGCGCCATTTATGGCCCCTTCGGCGGGCGCTGGCGGGCGATGGTGCTGCGCCTTCTGGGGAACGAGGCAGACAACAGCCGCTTCCTCCTCGATGGCCTCTGTGTCAGCGATGCCGCACGCGGACAGGGCGTCGGCACCCTCCTCCTCGAGGCGATCGTCGCAGAAGGCCGCGCCCGGGGCTACAACGCCGTCCGGCTGGATGTGGTGGATACCAACGCCCGTGCCCGCGCGCTCTATGAACGGCGCGGATTCGTCCTCGACCGCACCGAAGGCATCGGTCCCCTGCGCCTGATCTTCGGCTTCCGCGCCGCCCATTCCATGATCCGCCCGATCTGACCGCCGCCCTGATCCCGTCACCGAACTTGCAACAACTCCCGCGACCCGGCTGGATCGTTTCAGATTTCCGGTGAAATGCAGCCAAATCTCTGCATACTTCGCCCATCCGTCGATCTTGGCGGCAGGCGATCCCGCACAAGGGGCGCAAGTGACAAACACGAAAAAGACAGTGGGAACCGTGGAATGCTGAATGAGTTCAAGACGTTCATCGCCAGAGGCAATGTCGTTGACCTTGCGGTGGGTATCATCATCGGGGCGGCCTTCACCGCCATCGTGAATTCGCTCGTGGGCGACCTGATCAACCCGATCATCGGCCTGATCACCGGGGGTGTCGATTTCTCCAACCTCTTCATCGACCTGTCGGGAACCGACCCGGTCTCGCTCTCTGCCGCCCGGGATGCGGGTGCGCCGGTCTTTGCCTATGGCGCCTTCATCACCGCGGTCATCAACTTCCTGATCATCGCCTGGGTCGTATTCCTGCTGGTCAAGGCTGTGAACAAGCTGAAAGACGCCACCGCCAAGCAAGAGGCCGCCGCCGCCCCGGCCGGCCCGACCGAACTCGACATCCTCATGGAAATCCGCGACGCTCTGAAGAAGTGACGCGAAAGCCGGGCCGCGGGGGCGCATCCCCGCGGCCCGCGCCCCGTCAGATTGCCAAAGCCTCTGCCCCGCTGATCGTGGGCAGGCCCAGCGCCGCGCCCACCGCCGCATAGGTCAGCTTGCCCGCATGGGTGTTCAACCCGGCCAGCAGATGCCGGTCCTCGGCGCAGGCGCGCTTCCACCCCTTGTCGGCGAGCGCCAGCATGAAGGGCATGGTCGCGTTGCCCAAGGCCAGCGTTGACGTGCGCGCCACTGCCCCCGGCATGTTCGCCACGCAATAATGCAGGATACCGTCCACCTCATAGATCGGGTCCTGATGCGTGGTCGCGCGGCTCGTCTCGAAACAGCCGCCCTGATCAATCGCCACATCCACAATGGCCGCGCCGGGTTTCATGCCGGACAACTGCGCCCGCGTCACCAGCTTCGGCGCCGCCGCGCCGGGGATCAGCACCGCGCCGATCACCATGTCGGCCTCGGCCACCAGTTCCGCCGTGGTGCCCGCGCTGGCATAGCCGGTCTTGACCGTGCCGTGAAAGATGTCGTCCAGATAGCGCAACCGCGGCAGCGACCGGTCCAGGATCGTCACATCCGCGCCCATCCCCGCCGCGACCCGCGCCGCATGGGTGCCCACCACGCCGCCACCGATCACCACCACCTTCGCGGGCAGCACGCCGGGAACCCCACCCATCAGCACGCCGCGCCCGCCATTGGCCTTCTGCAGCGTCCAGGCCCCGACCTGCGGCGCCAGCCGCCCCGCCACTTCCGACATCGGGGCCAGCAGGGGCAGCCCGCCCCGGTCATCCGTCACCGTCTCATAGGCAATCGCCGTCACGCCACTGGCCAGCAGATCATGCGTCTGCGCCGGATCAGGGGCCAGATGCAGATAGGTGAACAGCACCTGCCCTTCGCGCAGCCGCGCGCGCTCCACCGCCTGCGGCTCCTTCACCTTCACCACCATCTCGGCCTGCGCGAACACCTCTTCCGCCGTGTCCACGATCCGTGCCCCGGCAGCGACGTAATCCGCATCCGCGAACCCCGCACCCACCCCGGCCTGCGTCTCGACCATCACCTCATGCCCATGCGCCACCGCCTCGCGCGCCGCATGCGGCGTCAGCCCCACGCGAAATTCCTGTGGCTTGATCTCCTTCGGACAACCGATCTTCATGATGTCATTCTCCCTGTCGCGGCTCCCTGCGGGCCGGCTTGTGGGGAAAGTGTCCGTCACATCGCCTGCAACTTCTGTGAATTCTGGATGACGCGGCGCAAGTCTGGCGGTAGATTTTCGCGCACAAGGCGCGATCAAGGAAAGAATCTCCCGCAATGTCCGAACTCGACGCAACCGACCGCCGCATCCTGACCGTCTTGCAGAAGGAAGGCCGCATCACCAATGCCGAACTCTCGGAACGGGTGAACCTCTCCCCCTCCGCCTGCCACCGCCGCACCCAGCGGTTGGAGGAAGAGGGGTTCATCGAAGGCTATGTCGCCCTCCTCGACCCCCGCCGTTTGGGTCGCCCGACCACGGTCTTCGTGGAAATCACCCTGCAAGGCCAGGCCGACGAACTGCTCGACGCGTTCGAGCGTGAGGTGGCCCGCATCCCAGACATTCTCGAATGTCATCTCATGGCGGGGCAGGCGGATTACCTCATCAAGATACTGGCCGAGGATACCGAAGATTTCGCCCGCATCCACCGCCAATACCTCGCCCGCCTTCCCGGCGTGCGCCAGATGCATTCCTCCTTCGCGCTGCGGACGGTGGTCAAGACGACCGCACTGGCGGTGTAGCGAGAGCGGAATTTGGCGCAAATCTCGCACCGAAATCTGCGTCAGAAATCGCGTCCAGCGCGCGGCACCTTTACCACCCGGAAACCTTCCCCGCCCAAGGTCCGCCCGCGCCCTTTACCCCCGGCCCGCAAACCTTAACAAAACCGCCCGAAACCGCTGACCCACCGTTCTCTGCGTGCATACACTTTGCTGCACAGCCTGCTGCACGCAAAGCTGCACGCCTGTCACAGCCCCTTACCCCCGCCAACCCATTGATCTGAAAATGAAAAACCCCCGGCCTTGCGGACGGGGGTTGATCGGGCGGGCATCGCTGCCCCAGTGTCGCTGAACGGCTTAGAGGCCGCCCTCACGCTGAAGCTTTTTACGAGCGAGTTTCCTCGCACGGCGAACGGCTTCGGCTTGCTCGCGCGCTTTCTTGACCGACGGCTTCTCGAAATGCTGCTTGAGCTTCATTTCGCGGAACACGCCTTCGCGCTGGAGCTTTTTCTTGAGGGCCCGAAGGGCCTGTTCGACGTTATTGTCGCGGACGCTGACCTGCATGTGGTTGTCACCACCTTCCTAAGTTAGAGTTGCACTACAGTGTGCAGGCGCGCGCCCTATAACAAAGGAAACCGCGCCTGTCCACTGACGCGCCAAAGGAGCCACCATGGAACAGCAGAACACCCCGGAAAACGCCCGCGATCTGGTGCTGGAGGCCGCCCTTCTGCATGTGCCCTTCGACGGCTGGTCGGAAACCACCCTGCGCGCCGCCATCACCGATTCGGGCGTGGCCGAAGGTCTGGCCCGCGCCCTGTTCCCCCGCGGCGGCATTGATCTGGCCGTGGCCTTCCACAAGCGCGGCGATCAGCGCATGGCCGAAACCCTCGCCACCACCGACCTCACGCAGATGCGCTTCCGCGACCGTGTCGCCTTTGCCATACGCACCCGGCTGGACACGATCGAAGACCGCGAACTCGTCCGTCGTGGCAGCACCCTCTTCGCCCTGCCGCAACACGCCGCCGAAGGGGCAAAGCTGATCTGGGGCACAGCGGATGCCATCTGGACGGCGCTGGGCGATACCTCGCGCGATGTGAACTGGTACACCAAGCGCGCCACGCTTTCTGCGGTCTATGGCTCCACCGTCCTCTACTGGCTGGGCGATGACAGCACCGGCCATCAGGCGACCTGGGATTTCCTCGACCGGCGCATCGGCGACGTGATGCAGATCGAAACCATCAAGGCCAAGGTCCGCGAAAACCCGCTGGGCAAGGCGCTGCTTGCAGGCCCCGCCAAGGTGATGGACAAATGGCGCGCGCCGACAGTCCCCGACGATCTGCCCGGCCGGTTCAGGAACCCCTTCCGCTGAGGCGGCCCGACAGGAACAGACGATGGAACTTTCCCACACCATGCGCGCCGTGGAAATCACCGAACCCGGTGGTCCCGAGGTGCTCAAACCCTGCACCCGTCCCGTCCCGGTGCCGGGTCATGGCCAGATCATCATTCGCGTGGCCTATGCCGGGGTGAATCGCCCCGATGCCCTGCAACGCGCGGGCGCCTACGCCCCCCCCGCCAACGCCTCGCCCCTGCCGGGGCTAGAGGCGTCGGGGACCATCGTCGAAATCGGCCCCGGCGTCACCCGCTGGTCCATCGGCGATAAGGTCTGCGCCCTGCTGCCGGGGGGTGGCTATGCCGAATACGTGGCCACACAGGAAACCCACGCCCTGCCCATCCCGGATGGCCTCAGCCTGAAAGAGGCCGCTTGCCTGCCCGAAACCTGCTTCACCGTCTGGTCCAATGTGGTGATGCGCGGTGGCCTCAAGGCCGGCGAACGATTCCTCGTCCATGGTGGCTCCTCCGGCATCGGCACAACCGCCATCCAGATCGCCCGCGCACTGGGCGCCCGCGTCTTCACCACCGCCGGATCGGATGACAAATGCGCCGCCTGCGAAGGCCTTGGCGCGGAAAAGGCGCTCAACTACCGCACCGGCGATTTCGTCGCCATGATGCATGACGAAGGCGGCGCGCAGCTGATCCTTGATATGGTCGGCGGCCCCTACCTGCCCCGCAACGTCAAGGCGCTGGCAACTGAAGGCCGACTCGTGCAGATCGCCTTCCTGCAAGGCCCCAAGGTGGAACTGAACTTTGCCGAGGTGATGATGCGCCGCCTCACCATCACCGGCTCCACCCTGCGGCCGCAAAGTGACCTTGCGAAATCCCGCATCGCGGCCGAGGTCGAGGCGCATGTCTGGCCGATGATCGCGGCGGGCAAGTTTCGCCCCGTGATGGACAGTGAATTCCCGCTGGAAGACGCCGCCGCCGCCCATGCCCGCATGGAAAGCTCAGGCCACGTGGGCAAGATCGTGCTCAAGGTGGAATAGCACCGCCCCCTGCAAGGGGCAGCGCCTTCCCGGATCAAGCCGCGATCAAACCGCGTCCAGCGCGGTCTGCAGGATCGGATGAAGCTTCGCCACAGGCATCCCGGTCAGGGTCTTGGGCAGCGTGCACAACAGGTTCAGCTTGGCAGGCCCCGACAACGCATCCTGCCGGTCCAGCTCCGCCCGGACCGCGCCCAGCATCTGCGGCGACGCGGCAATGATCATCGGGCGCGCTCCGGCCTGTTCCTTCAGATGTTCCACCAGTCGCGCCGCAAGCCGCTCGCCCGCGATACGGTCAAGGTCCGGCTGCTCCATCGCAGACCGCTGGTCCTTGCCGTGGTCATACATGCGCCCCGGCCGGTCGCTATGCGGGGCCAGCGTCTCGGCCGCAATACGTTCAACCTCTTGCAGATGGGGCTGATCCACCGTTCCGGTGTTTTCCAGAACGACGGCCCGCTCCTCATCCATCACGACCGCCCAGGTTCCCTTTGCGAAAAGTGCCATTCTCTGTCCTTTCTCGTTCGTGCCTTGGTCACATGTAAGAACGCAAAGGGCCGCTGCGCCATGATCTGGCGCAAAGTTTATCGCACCGCCTCCATTGCCACAGTGCCGCGACAGACGCGCCCGACATCCGCATTGCAGGCCCGCAACGCCAGATCCCGCGTCAGGCAGATGCGCACCTCCTGCACCATCCCGTCGCGGCAGGTCACGATGACGCCGTCCGGAGACAGGGACGGATTGGCCTCCAGAAACGCCTCTTCCACCACATCCGCCGGCAGGCGCAGATCCCGCCGCAGGCGCGCGAACACCTCCGGCACCGCCACAGCGCCAAAGGCCCTGCGCGCGGCGTCGAAATATGCCGCCGCCGAAAGGCCCGAACAGCGCCCGTGCTTCTTCCACTGATAGAAGGCCGCCCCCGCACCGCCGAACAGATCGGCCTGCGCCGCCGTCAGGCTGCGCGGCGGATCGCGCTCCGCCGTCCGGCAGAAACTCGGCCAGCCCTCCTCGTATTGCGGCCACAGCCCGTGCAGCACGAAATCATGGCCCCGCCCCGCGTCGCATTGCGGATCGTCCCGCGCATCCCCCTCCAGCGTACACCAATTCGCCGACCAGGACAGCGCCATCACATAGTAATCGAAATCCCCCGCTCTCTCCCCCTCGGCCCATGACTGGGGCGCCGCCAGAAGGCCGATCAGGGCCAGAACCATCACGCGCATTTTCACTTTCCTCCGTCTGCAAAACTCACTATATCCGCGCTTGAACTTCCCCGAAATCGTGGAATGGCGGCCCCGGCCGCAGCCGATTTCCCGGCCCGAGAAAGATATTGCAAGGAGCCATCCGATGACGAAGCCGCTCATGGCAAAAGCCACCGCCGTCTGGCTTGTCGACAACACCACCCTGTCCTTCAAGCAGATCGCCGATTTCTGCGACATGCACGAGCTGGAAGTGCAGGGCATCGCCGATGGCGATGTCGCCGTGGGTGTGAAAGGGTTCGATCCCATCGCCAACAACCAGCTCGATCCCATCGAGATCGAGCGGGGCCAGGCCGATCCCGCCTATCGCCTGAAACTGAAACACAATCAGGCTGCCGTGGGCGAGGAAAAGCGTCGCGGTCCGCGCTACACGCCGCTGTCCAAACGTCAGGATCGTCCGGCTGCGATCCTGTGGCTGGTGAAGTTCCACCCGGAACTGTCCGACGGCGCCATCGGCAAGCTGGTCGGCACCACCAAGCCCACCATCCAGTCGATCCGCGACCGCAGCCACTGGAACATCAACAACATCACCCCGATCGACCCGGTCGCCCTCGGCCTCTGCCGCCAGTCGGAACTGGATGCCGCGGTGCAGGCGGCAGCGCGCAAGCGCGCGGCGGATGGCGCGGTGATGTCGGATGACGAACGGCGCAAGCTGGTGTCCACCGAACAGTCGCTGGGCATGTCTACCGATGCCAAGGTGCCCGCGGGGATTGCCGGGCTCGAGGCCTTCACCCTGACCGAGCGGGAAGAAAAGCCCGCCGATTTCTCGGATGCGGAAAGCTTCTTCAACCTGCCGCAGTCCGACGATGACGAGGATGAGGACGAGGACGACACCCCCCGTCGCTGATTTGGGCCGTCGCTGATCCGGGCCGCCGCTGATCCGGGAAGAAGCCGGGGCCTGCCGGTCCGGGCGCGCATCGCGCCCCGCCCGGGTCAGGCCCCGCTTCCCCTATTGCTCGCCTCAGAACGACCTCCGCGCCCGCAGCGCCGCGCCCAGCGTGCCATCGTCGAGGTAGTCCAACTCCCCCCCGATCGGCACGCCCTGCGCCAGTGACGTGACCGAAACCCCGGTTCCGGCCAGCACATCGGCGATGTAATGCGCCGTGGTCTGCCCATCCACCGTGGCATTCAGCGCAAGGATCACCTCCCGCGCGCCCTCACCCTGTACGCGCTCGATCAGCGCCGGTATCCGCAATTCCTCGGGTCCCACTGCATCCAGCGCCGACAGCGTGCCGCCCAGAACGTGATACCGCCCCCGGAACACCCCCGCGCGTTCCAGCGCCCAAAGGTCGGCCACATCCTCCACCACGCAAATCTCGCCGGTCGCGCGCCGGTCATCGTTGCAAATGGCGCATATGTCAGAGGTGCCGATATTCCCGCAGATCTGGCAATCCCGCGCTTTCAGCGCCACCTGCGCCATCGCCTGTGCCAGGGGCGCCATCAGCGCCCCCCGCCGTTTGAGCAGCATCAGCACCGCCCGCCGCGCCGACCGGGGGCCAAGCCCCGGCAGCCGCGCCATGAGGTCGATCAGCGCCTCGATCTCGCGCGGGCCATCGCCGCCGCCTGCGGCCATGTCAGAACGGCAGCTTCATGTCGGCGGGCAGACCCAGCGCCTCGGTCATCCGGCGCATCTCATCGGCCATCTTCTGCTGGCCCTTGGCCTGCGCATCCTTGATCGCCGCAACGATCAGATCTTCCACCACCTCTTTCTCCGATGCCACAAGGATCGACGGGTCGATATCCAGCCCCGTCACTTCGCCCTTCGCCGTGGCGCGCGCCTTCACCAGCCCGGCCCCGGCCTCGCCCAGCACGATGGTGCCGGCAAGTTCGGCCTGCATCTGTGCCATCTTCTCCTGCATTTCCTGCGCGGCCTTCATCATCTTGGCCATATCGCCAAGGCCACCCAGACCGCCCAATCCCTTCAGCATCGCCTTGCTCCTTCCATCCTGCCTGCCTGATCAGTGATAGGGTCTGCCCCCACGGGCTTCAAGCCGTGGTCAACCCTTGGCGCGCGCATGCCCGAAGCCGCGCACCAGAACCGCCGCCGCCAGCAGCACCAGAAACAAGGCCACCGGCCCGATCCCGCCGATGCATCCCTCGGCCATCGCCTGCATCGCCATCCCGGCCCGGCGCGACAGGACCAGCAGCCCCGCCAGCCCCAGCACCGGCAGCGCCACCACCACCGCCACCCACCGCCGTGGCCAGATCAGCGCCACCGCCACCAGCGCCAGCAGCATCATCCCGACCGGAGAGCCCAGCACATAGACCGCCTCACCCAAGGCCCCCACCGGCCCATCCGCACCCATCCAGCCGGGGCGCAGCGTGGCACAGACCTCGGCCCACGCCGTTGCGGGCGTCAGCGACAGCGCGATGATCAGCCGTCCTCGAACGGATCCCATTCGTCCTCAACCTCTGGCAGCGCCTCGGCCTCGGCAGCGGCGGCAAGCGCGGCGGGGGTGCGAATCTCGCCGATCTTCGCGCCGGGAAAGGCCGCCATCACTGCCTGCACCAGCGGGTTCTCCATCGCCTCGGCTTCCGCTGCCAGCCTGGCGCTGTCGCGCGCCTCGGCAATCGTCGGCTGACCGCCCTCGTTCACCACGGACACGCCCCAGCGCGCGCCGGTCCACATCTGCAACCGCTGGCCCAGCTGCGCCGCAAGGTCGGGCCGCGCGTCTGGCGAGGGCTGAAACTCGATCCGCCCCGGCGCATAGCGCACCAGACGCACCCCGGTTTCCACCTCATACAGCAGCTTCATGTCCCGCTTTTCGCGGATCAGCTCCACCACCTGGTCAAAGCTGACGAATACCTGCAACGTGCCCTCGGCCACCGCCAGCGCCTGGCCACCCTGCATGACCGGCCCGCGCGCAGGGGTCGCAGGCGCCATCCGCATCGCAGGCGCATGCACCATGCGCCCACCCCCGCCGCCCGCAGGCGCGCCGCCGGTCCCCGGCCCGGGCGCAGGGGCCGATTGCAGCTTGCGGATCAGCGTCTCGGGATCGGGCAGGTCGGCCACATGCGTCAGCCGGATCACCGCCATCTCGGCGGCCATCATCGCGTTCGGGGCCAGCGCCACCTCTTCTAGCGCCTTAAGCAGCATCTGCCACATCCGCGTCAGCACCCGCATCGGCAACCGCGCGGCCATATCCGTGCCCCGCGCACGCTCATCCGGTGGTGTAGTCGGGTCCTCAGCCGCGGCAGGGGTGATCTTGATGACCGAAATCCAATGGGTGATTTCCGCCAGATCGCGCAGCACGGCCATCGGGTCCGCGCCGTCGGCATATTGCCCGGCCAGTTCGGCCAGGGCCCCCGCCGCATCCCCGGTCATGATCAGATCGAACAGGTCCAGCACCCGCCCCCGATCCGCCAGCCCCAGCATGGCGCGCAGCTGATCCGCCGTCACCTCGCCCGCGCCATTGGAAATCGCCTGATCCAGCAGGGATGTCGCATCCCGCGCCGACCCCTCCGCCGCGCGGGTGATCAGCGCCAGCGCCCCATCGGTGATCTGCGCGCCCTCGGCACTGGCGATTCGGCGCAGCAAGGCCATCATCACCTCCGGCTCGATCCGCTTCAGATCAAACCGCTGGCAGCGCGACAGCACGGTGACGGGCACCTTGCGAATCTCGGTCGTGGCGAAGATGAACTTCACATGCGCCGGTGGTTCCTCCAGCGTCTTGAGCAGCGCGTTGAACGCGCTGTTCGACAGCATGTGAACCTCGTCGATGATATAGATCTTGTAGCGCGCGCTGGCCGCCCGGTAATGGACGCTGTCGATGATCTCGCGGATATCGCCCACGCCGGTCCGGCTGGCGGCGTCCATCTCCATCACATCGACATGCCGCCCCTCGGCAATCGCGCGGCAGGGTTCGCATACCCCACAAGGCTCTGTCGTCGGTCCACCCGTCCCATCCGGCCCCACGCAGTTCAACCCCTTGGCGATGATCCGCGCCGTGGTCGTCTTGCCCGTCCCCCGGATGCCCGTCATCACAAAGGCATGCGCGATCCGGTCGGCGGCAAAGGCATTCTTCAGCGTCCGCACCATCGCCTCTTGCCCCACCAGGTCGGCAAAGGTTTCGGGCCGGTATTTGCGGGCAAGAACCTGATAGGTCTTGTCGGATGTGTCGGACATGGTCACTCCTTCATCCGGATCAGTCTAATGCGCCACGCAACCGCATGGTAGTGCCCGCGCCATGGCGCAGCGCGATTTCCGACAGGGCTGGGGAAGAAAGGTGAGAGGCTGGACAACGACCCAAGCGGGGCTCGTTACGGCTGCTACCTTCCGGTCCTGACCGGGTTGGCGAGGCGCCTGCCCGCGCCAACCTCTCGCCGCCGATATAGGCGCATGGCCCCGAATACGCAAGCGCCGCGGAATGGGTCAGATCACACCTGCGGCGCGGGCGCCGGACAGAAGGTCGGCGGCAAGGTGGCGGGCAAAGCGTCCCTCGGTCGGGGCGATGTCCGGCACCTGCACCACGGTGCATCCCGCCAGATGCGCGGCCTCGGCCCCGATGTCGCTGTCCTCGAACACCAGACAGCGCGCGGGGTCCACGCCCAACCGCGCCGCCGCCAGAAGATAGGGTTCGGGCGCGGGCTTCGGCTGGCGCACGTCATCGAAGGTGATGACCGTCTCGAAGTGATGCGCAAGACCCGCAAGGCCCAGCTTGTGATGCGCCCCCGCCCGCCCGCTCGAGGTGACAAGCGCAAGGGGGTGGCCCAGCCTGTCCAGAAGCTCTGCCGCGCCGGACTTGAGCGGCAGCCCGTCCTCCATCAGCGCATCGAACCCCGCATTCCACGCGTTGTGGAACGAGGAAAGATCAAGGCGGGGAAAGGCCTCGACAATCATCGCCGCCGTCTGCGGCTGAGACTTTCCAACCAGACCATGCATGAAGTCGAGGTCAACAGGATGGCCGAGTTCGGCAAAGGCCCGCATGCCGGATGTCAGGGCAAGGCTTTCGGTATCGACAAGGGTGCCGTCGAGGTCGAAGAAGATGGCATCGAACATGGGCCGCTCCTGATGGGTTGCGGCTTCCTTATCCCATTACAGATGCAGGCGAAAGCGGCGGTATCCCGGGGCCGCACCCGGCATCGCTTCGGGCCGGAGATGGGCAATTCCCCCTTGATGCGCAACGGCCGGGGCGCCGGTGTCAAAGGTCACACTGGTTCCGACCGGACGAAACGACCAGGCAAAGGCGATGGGCGGCGTTGCAGCGCCGTCGCCGAGATGGGCGATCAGCGCGGATCGGGTGGATGTCTTGTCGTCCAGAACGATCCGGTCCGGCCCGCAGCCGGGAAATCCGCCGCTGCCGGCCGCGCGATAGCTGTTCGTTGCCAGAACGAACCGATCCGTCGCGCCGATCCTGCGGCCGTTCAGGCGCAGCCCGCTGATCCGCCATGCATCCGGGTTCACGCAAAGGCCGCGCGCATCAAAGCGGGGTGGCTGTGTCAGGTCGATCTGAAAGGACAGGCCGGCGATCATGTCAAAGTCGAAACCCGGGCTGTGCGCATTCACCAGCGGTCGGTCGATCAGGCCGGGATCGACGGTGGCAAACTGGATCACCGCGCGTTCCAGCCATTCGGCCACTTCCGCCCCGGTCAACAGCAGGCCGACCACGGAATTCGGAAACGGGTAGATGTCCGAGGCATGGCGCAATTCCAGCGGCCCGGCCGGGATGTCGGTAAAGTTTCCTGCACCCCCGCGCCCTCCGGCACGGAAAGGTGCCGTTGCCGAAAGCACCGGCAGGTCCGCCAACCCTGTCCGGGCCAGTCGCTGCTGCACAAACCGCGCCTGAGCGGCGGCGACAAGGCCCATGATCGGGCAGGGCGCCACTTGCGCGAAGTAACTGACCAGCGGCGTATCACTGTGGCCGATCGGGGTGCCCAGCCAGTGACGCGCGGCCTCATGCGCCGCGCCACAGACGGCGCGCACACCGCGATGGGGCCGCGCCGCGCCGACGGTGGGCAATAGATCCGCCCGACTGCCGGACAGGGACCAGCGATTGCCGTCATGGTGCAGGGTGATGTCGATGCGCCCAAGATGCGACCCGAAGAAGCCAGGCATGACGGCAGGTTTGCCGTGCAGATGGTGTCCTTCGGAGGAGGCAGTCTCGTTGCTGGGATCGGGAAAGATCAGATGCGTATGTCCCAGAACCATCGCATCCGCCCCTGACAGCCGCGCCAGCGGCAGGGCAACATTCTCCATCCCGGTTTCGACCCGCGCCTCGCCCATGCCGGTATGGGCAAGCAGGATGACGACATCCGCCCCGGCCGCCCGCAGGGCGCTGACGGCTTCGGTCGCGGCAGGCACGGCATCGCTGGCGGCGATCTGCCCCTCGATCCGGTTCGCCTCCCAGATCACGGTTTGGGGCGGGGCAATGCCGGTGATGCCGATGCGGATCGGGCGGCTCTCGCCACGGTCATCGGTCAGGACGCGGTCGATCAGGATCGACCGTTCGGCAAAGGGGCCGTCATCCAGCGGTTGCAGATTGGCCGAGACAAACGGGAAATCCGCATCCGCCATAGCCCGCCGCAACAGTGCAAGCCCGTGGCTGAACTCGTGGTTGCCAAGCGTCGCCGCATCATAGCGCAGCAGGTTCATGGCTGAAATCATCGGATGGGTGCGGTCCGCCCCCTCTTCGGCGGCCCAGTCGCCCAATGGGCTGCCTTGCAGGAAATCGCCATTGTCCAGAAGCAGCGTATTGGGACATTCCGCCCGTGCGCTGTCGATCAGATGGGCCAGATCGGATAGGCCAAGGCCCCGCTGCGGTTTATCGCTATGATAATCCCAGCCAAACGCATGCGCGTGCAGATCGGATGTCGCAAGCAGCCTCAGCATTGCCACGAGCGTTGGCAAAAGCGCACCCCCCCGAAAATCGTTACGCAAAGCTGCTGGCTGGTGACCTCGCTCTGTATCAACAGCATTACAACTATTGCGTGTTTTTCCGCAAGCAAGTTTACGCGAGGTCAAGAAAACCGCTGCGTTTGCCTTGGCGCGGTCCGCGTGGCAAGAGGGCGATGGTCGGCGCGGCTGGCGGAGGAATGGATGCGCATTGCGGAAACGGTCACTTTCGGCGGCTCGGGCTATGATCGCGCCGCGGCCATGCGCGGCGATCCCGCGCGGCTTCAGGCGCTTTGGTCGCAGGCGCGCATCCTGCCGGTCTGGCGTGGCAAGCCGCTCTGTTCCGGGGGGGATGCGCTGGGCTGGGTGGCGTCCGACAGCCCGGTTCTGGCCGCGGCATCGGGGCCGGTCTTTCTGGGCATGGTGGACGGGCAACCCGCCTTTGCAAGCGACACCTCCTCCTGGTCGCCCGAGGCAGGGGCGGCCGGGGTGGAACAGGGCTTTCTCGACCTGTCCGAACAGCGCCACCCGGCGCTGGACGCTGATCACGCCTATCGTGAGCTGCGGGCCGTGATGGCCACCTTGTCGGCGCAGGATGCCGAACTTGCCGCCACGGCAAAGGCGCTTTTGCAATGGCACCGCAGCCACGGCTTCTGTGCGGCCTGCGGCGCGGCGACCGAGATGGCAGAGGGCGGCTGGCAGAGGGTCTGTCCCGTCTGCGCCGCATCGCATTTCCCGCGCACCGACCCGGTGGTGATCATGCTGATCACGCGGGGCAACAGCGTGCTGGTCGGGCGCAACGAGAACTGGCCCGAGGGGATGTATTCCCTGCTCGCCGGTTTCGTGGAACCCGGCGAAACCGTGGAGGCCGCCGTGCGGCGCGAGGTCATGGAAGAAGCGGGCATCCGGGTGGGGGCGGTGCGCTATCTTGCCAGCCAGCCCTGGCCCTTTCCGGCGAGCCTGATGCTCGGCTGTGCGGGAGAGGCGTTGAGCACCGAAATCACCCTCGATCCGGATGAGTTGCAGGATGCGCTCTGGGTCAGCCGCGAAGAGATGGTGTCGGTCATGGCAGGGCGGCATCCGCGCATCAGACCGGCCCGCCGCGGGGCGATTGCGCATTTCCTGATTGCGAACTGGCTTGCCGACAGGCTTGATTAGCCTCAGGTTTGTTGAATAAGGCGGACCACGACCGGGTTTTGGGTTGTGTGAAGTGGTAGCGAGCGGCGGGTCAGGTCAGGAATGAAGCTTAGCGGACGAACGGATATCGGGGCGCCCATCGCCTTTGTCTTTGCTGCGCTGTCGGATTTCGAGGCGTGGGAACGCGCCGCAATGCGGCGCGGCGCCGACGTGCATCGCACCGACAAACTGCGCGCGCCCGGCCCCGGAATGACATGGCAGGCCCGCTTTGCCTGGCGCGGGCGCGAACGGCAATTGCAGGTGCGGCTGACGAAACTGCAGCCCGACCTGAACCTTGCACTGGAATTCGATGGCCCTTCGGTCGAAGGGGTGATGAATATCGAACTGGTGGAGCTTGCGGCAAAGCGCACGCGGATGCTGATGCAGGTGGACATGAAGCCGCGCACGCTTGCGGCGCGGCTGTTCATTCAGTCGATGCGGCTGGCCAAGGGTCGGGTGCAGCGCAAGTATGACGCCCGCCTTCAGGCCATCGCACGTGATATCGAACAGCGCTTCACCGGTCAGCCGACGCTTTAGCCGCGCTGCGGGTCAGCCGGATAGATGCCAAGAATGTTGAAGGACGTGGTGAAGAAGCGCAATTCGTCCAGCGCCAGCTTCACATTGGCATCCTCGGGGTGGCCTTCGATATCGGCATAGAATTCCGTCGCGGTGAAGCTGCCCCCGACCATGTAGCTTTCCAGCTTGGTCATGTTCACGCCGTTGGTGGCAAAGCCGCCCAGCGCCTTGTAGAGCGCGGCTGGGATGTTGCGGACACGGAAGGTGAAGGTCGTCATCATCTTGCCGCCGCCGCGCCGCGCGGCGTTCAGGTCGCGCGACATCACCAGGAATCGGGTGGTGTTGTTGGCATGATCCTCGATATGGCGGGCGAGGACGTCGAGGCCATAGATTTCCGCAGCCAGTTCGCTTGCCAGCGCGGCACGGGCGGGATCGCCGGCCTCGGCCACCTCGCGCGCGGCGCGGGCATTGTCGCTGCTGACGCGGCCCTTGATGCCATGCGCCTTCAGGAATGCCGCGCATTGCGGGATGATGACCACGTGGCCATGTGCCTCGGTGATCTGGTCAAGCTTTGCCCCCCGCACACCCAGAAGGTTCACATGCACGCGGACAAAAGCCTCGTCCACGATATGCAGGCCAGCCTTGGGCAACAGGCTGTGCACATCGGCCACGCGTCCATAGGTGGAATTCTCGACCGCGAGCATCCCGAGTTCCACTTCGCCCGAACGGGTCAGCTCGACCACATCCTCGAATGTCTGGCACGGAACCACGTCCATCCCCGGGCGCGCCTGCGTGCAGGCCTGGTGCGAATAGGCCCCGGGTTCCCCCTGAAAGGCGATGCGTCCCGTCATCTGCGGCAGGCTCCGTCTGCAAAAACCCCGGAAAAGGGGCGATTGGTCGCGCTACTATACCTTGAAACCGGGTGGGGGAAGCGGATACATACCGCGCCAAACGACGGCCAAAGGAAGGCGCGACATGTTCGACACGATGACGATGACCAAGGCAACGGGTGCCGTTTGCGGGTCGCTGCTGGTTTACCTCCTTGCGGCATGGGCTGCGGAATCGCTTTACCATGTCGGGCATGACTCGCACGGTGAAGAAATCGCGCAGGCCTATTCCATCGACACCGGGGCCGAGGATGCCTCGGGCGAGGCTGCCGAAGAAGCAGTTGATTTCGCCACTGTCTATGCTGCGGCCGATGCCGCGGCGGGTGAAAGGGTCTTTGCCAAGTGCCGCGCCTGTCACAAGCTGGACGGCACCGATGGCACCGGCCCGCACCTGAACGGGATCGTGGACAAGGCGAAGGCGGCGTCGGCAGGCTATGCCTACTCGGATGCGCTGGTCGCCATGGCCGCCGACACCTGGACGCCTGAAAACCTGGACGCTTTCCTTCAGAACCCGCGCGGCTATGCGCCTGGAACGAAGATGTCCTTCGCGGGTCTGCCCAGCCAGGACGAGCGCGCGAACCTGATCGCCTATCTGGCGACCGTGCAGTAAACTGCACGGCATGAACCAAAAAAGGCCGCTCCTGCCGGAAGCGGCCTTTTTTAATGCTTGTGAGCCTGCCTTGCCCCGGTTTCACGCAAACGCAACTTGTGGCCTCGACAGGATGCGATTTAGCTTAAATCTGAAAAGACGGGCGGGACAGCCGCCGTGACAGGGGAGACGGGCATGATCGAACGCAAGGGTGCGGTTCGCAGAGCGCAGGCCGGGACAGGGGTCATGCCGCGCCGGGGCAGGATACTGGCCACGGCAGGTTTCGCGGTTCTGGCGCTGGCGGGATGGGCCGTTGCAGCCCGCGCGCAGGACGATGTGACCGTCAGCCATGCCATCACCACCTTTGGCGACCCACCCAAATACGCGGCCGATTTCCCGCATCTGGATTACGTGAACCCGGATGCGCCGAAAGGCGGGGAAATTTCGATCTGGACGGCAGGTGGATTCGATTCGATGAACCCCTATTCGATCAAGGGTCGGGCTGCGGCGCTGTCCTCGGCCCCTTACGAATCCATCCTGACCGGCACATCGGATGAAATCGGCACCTCGTACTGCCTATTGTGCGAGACGATGGAATATCCCGCCGACAGGTCCTGGGTGATCTTCAACCTGCGCCCGGAAGTGACATTTTCTGACGGCACGCCGATGACGGCAGAGGATGTTGTCTTTTCCTTCAACCTGTTTCTGACAAAGGGTCTGACGGATTTCCGCACCGTGTTCGGCCAGCAGGTCGATACCGCCGAGGCGCTGGCGCCAAACCGGGTGAAATTCACCTTCAAGCCGGGCGTGCCGACACGCGACCTGCCCGCATCGGTGGGCGGCTTGCCGATCATGTCCAGGGCGCATTATGAGGCGAACAATCTGGACCTTGAGGAAAGCAGCCTGACCCCCTTCCTTGGCACCGGGCAATACGTGCTGGGGCGGATGGATGTCGGCAAGAACATCGTCTGGCAGCGCAACCCCGACTATTGGGGTGCCGACCTGCCCATCAACCGCGGGCGCGGCAATTTCGATGCGATCCGGATCGAATACTACGGCGACTATCAGGCCGCGTTTGAGGGGTTCAAGGCGGGCAACTACACCTTCCGAAACGAGGCATCGTCGATCACTTGGGCTACGGGCTACAACTTCCCGGCCGTGGCGGCAGGGCAGGTGAAGAGGGTGGAATTGCCATCGGGGGCCAAGGCTTCTGGCCAGGCCTTTCTGTTCAACCTGCGGCGCGAGAAGTTTCAGGATCCCCGCGTGCGCGAGGCGATCGGGTTGATGTTCAACTTCGAATGGTCGAATGCCACGCTGTTCTATGATCTTTACGCCCGCATCCATTCGGTCTGGGAAAACACCGAACTGGCGGCGACGGGCGTGCCGACGCCGGAAGAAGTGGCCATCCTTCAGCCGCTGGTGGATGAAGGGCTTCTGCCCGCCTCCATCCTGACGGATGACGCGGTGATGGCCCCCGCATCGGGTGAGCGGCAGCTTGACCGGGGCAATCTGCGCCGCGCTTCGGCCCTGCTGGATGAGGCGGGTTGGGAGGTGGGCAACGATGGCTTGCGCCGCAATGCGGCAGGCCAGGTGCTGACGGTGGAATTCCTGAATGACAGCCCCTCGTTCGACCGGGTGTTCAACCCTTATGTCGAAAACCTCAAGGCCGTCGGAATCGACGCAAGGATGACCTCCATCGACAATGCCCAGATGGAATCGCGCACGCGGCCGCCGCAGTATGATTTCGACATCATCACGGGGAATGCGCGGTCGGATTACATCTCGGGGTCGGAATTGAAGCAGTATTACGGGTCGGAAACGGCGGATGTGTCCTCGTTCAACCAGATGGGGCTGAAATCGCCCGCCGTGGACAGGCTGGTCGATGTGGTGATGGCGGCGGATTCGAACGAAAGCCTGCGCGACGCCACAAAGGCCCTTGACCGTGTGCTGCGGGCTGAACGCTTCTGGGTGCCGCAGTGGTACAAGGCGACCCATACCATCGCCTATTTCGACATGTACGAGCACCCCGAGACCCTGCCACCCTACGCCCTGGGCGAGCTTGATTTCTGGTGGTTCAATGCCGACAAGGCGGCGGCGCTGCGATCGGCCGGCGTTCTGAAGTGACGATGGACATGGTTGCAACGAAAGGCGGGCGGCGCTGATGGGTGCCTATATCCTGCGGCGGCTTCTGCTGATCATCCCGACGCTGATCGGGATCATGGTCATCAACTTTGCGCTGACGCAATTCGTGCCGGGTGGGCCGATCGAACAGGTCGCGGCCCGGCTGGAAGGCGGCGGTGACGCATTGGACAGCGTGACCGGCGGCGGCGATGCCGGCATAGATCAGGGGCGCGACGACGGCTACATCGGCGCGCGCGGCCTGCCGCCCGAGTTTCTGGCACAGCTTGAGGTGCAATTCGGCTTTGCCCGGATCGTCTGTGCGGAAGGGTTCGAGGGCCGGCCCTCTGTCACGGCGCCGGAATGCGAAAAGCAGATGATCCCGGCGGTGGAGCGGTTCTTCATCATGATGTGGAACTACATCCGCTTCGACTTCGGGCAGAGCTATTTTCGGTCCATCGACGTGGTCGATCTGGTGATCGAGAAGATGCCGGTCTCCATCACGCTGGGGCTGTGGTCCACGCTGATTGCCTATCTGATTTCCATTCCGCTGGGCATCCGCAAGGCGGTGCGCGACGGCACGCCCTTCGATACCTGGACCAGTGGCGCGATCATCGTGGGCTATGCGATCCCCGGCTTTCTGTTCGCCATCCTGCTTCTGGTCCTGTTCGCGGGGGGATCCTACTATCGCATCTTTCCCCTGCGCGGCCTGACCAGCGACAATTGGGAACAGCTCAGCCTGTTCGGAAAGGCGGTCGACTACCTGTGGCACATCACGCTGCCGGTGATCGCCTCGACGATTTCCAGCTTTGCCACGCTGACGCTGCTGACCAAGAACAGCTTTCTGGACGAGATCAAGAAGCAATATGTGATGACGGCGCGGGCCAAGGGGTTGAGCGAGCGGCGCGTGCTCTACGGCCACGTGTTCCGCAATGCCATGCTGATCGTGATTGCGGGCTTTCCGGCGCTGTTCGTGTCGGTGTTCTTTGGCGGCAGTCTGATCATCGAGACGATCTTTTCGCTGGATGGCCTGGGGCAGCTTGGCTTCCGCGCGGCGGTGGAGCGGGACTATCCGGTGATCTTCGGCACCCTGTTCTTCTTCGGCCTGATCGGGCTGGTCATGGGGATCATTTCTGACCTGATGTATGTCTGGATCGACCCCCGCATCGACTTTGGTTCGCGGAGGACATGATGGCACCCATGTCCCTGAAGCTGTCCCCCCTCAATCAGCGTCGGTGGCGCAATTTCACCGCCAATCGCCGGGCCTATTGGTCGCTCTGGCTCTTCCTGATCCTGTATGGCCTGTCGCTGTGCGCCGAATTGATCGCGAATGACCGGCCTCTTCTGGTCAGCTATCGGGGGGAGTTGCATACGCCTTTCCTGAAATTCTATCCCGAAACGGCCTTTGGCGGGGATTTCAGGACCGAGGCGAAATACAGGGATATCGAGGTGCAATGCCTGATACGGTCGGGGGGCAGCGAGGATTGCTGGGACGATCCGGAAGGGGTGATTGCGCAGGTGACAGAGGGCAGCCGGGCGACGGCGGACCCTGATTTTGTGGAGGGTTGGATCGTCTGGCCGATCATTCCCTACAGCTACAACACGATCAACGATCTGCCGGGACCGGCCCCTTCGGCGCCGGATGCGAACCATTGGCTGGGCACCGACGACACGGCGCGCGACGTGCTGGCGCGGGTGATCTATGGCTTTCGCCTGTCGATCAGCTTTGCCCTGATCGTGACGCTGATCACATCGGTCGTCGGCATCACGGCGGGGGCGGTGCAGGGCTATTTCGGCGGCCTGGTTGACCTGATCTTTCAGCGGGTCATCGAAATCTGGGGTGCGACACCCAGCCTTTACATCATCATCATCGTGGCGGCGATCTTCACGATGGATTTCTGGCTGCTGGTCGGGCTGATGGTGCTGTTCGGCTGGACGGCGCTGGTGGGCGTGGTGCGGGCGGAATTCCTGCGGGCGCGGAACTTCGAATATGTCCGTGCCGCGCGCGCTTTGGGCGTGCCGGATGTGGTGATCATGTTCCGCCATGTCCTGCCCAATGCCATGGTGGCCACACTGACCATGCTGCCCTTCATCATAACCGGCACCATCGGCAGCCTTGCCACGCTGGATTTCCTGGGCTTCGGCCTGCCGGAAAGCGCGCCCAGCCTTGGCGAGTTGACGCAGCAGGCCAAGCAGAACCTGCAGGCGCCCTGGCTTGGCTTCACTGCGTTCTTCACATTCGCCATCATGCTCAGCCTGCTGGTGTTCATCTTCGAAGGGGTGCGCGATGCCTTTGACCCCAGAAAGACCTTCCGATGACCACGGTGCTTCAGGTGGAAGGTCTGACCGTGCGCTTCCGTCAGGACGGACGCGTGATCGAGGCGGTGAAGGGTGTCAGCTTCACCGTCGGCAAGGGGGAAACCGTGGCGCTGGTGGGCGAAAGCGGATCAGGGAAATCCGTCACCGCGCTGTCCACCGTATCGCTTCTGCCTGACAGCGCGGCGGTGGGCGGATCCATCCGCTATCTGGGGCGCGAGATGGTGGGGGCGACAGAGGCCGATCTGCGGCAGGTGCGCGGCAACGACATCAGCTTCATCTTTCAGGAGCCGATGACGAGCCTGAACCCCCTGCACACGATCGAGCGGCAGTTGGGCGAAAGTCTGGCCCTGCATCAGGGGCTGGCGGGTGAGGCGGCGCGGACGCGGATCGTGGAGTTGTTGCAGAAGGTAGGGATTGCCGATGCCGAGAACCGGCTTGGGGCCTATCCGCACCAATTGTCGGGCGGGCAACGTCAGCGGGTGATGATCGCAATGGCGCTGGCCAACGGGCCGGACCTGCTGATCGCGGATGAACCGACCACGGCCCTGGATGTGACTATACAGGCGCAAATCCTGGACCTGCTCGCCGATCTGAAGGCGCGCGAAGGGCTGAGCCTGCTGTTCATCACACATGACCTTGGCATCGTGCGGCGGATCGCCGACCGGGTTTGCGTGATGCAGGGCGGAGAGATCGTCGAACAGGGGCCGGCGGCCGAGATTTTCGCCAACCCGCAGCACCCCTATACGCAGAAACTCCTGGCGGCTGAGCCGAAGGGGATGCCGGAGCCGATTCCCGCCGACGCGCCCGAGGTGGTGCGGACGGAAAATCTGCGCGTGTGGTTCCCGATCCAGCGTGGGCTTTTGCGGCGGACGGTGGGGCATGTGAAGGCCGTCAACGATGCCACCCTTTCCGTGCGGGCGGGTGAAACCGTGGGGATCGTGGGTGAAAGCGGATCGGGCAAGACGACGCTGGCGCTGGCCATCCTGCGGCTGACGCAATCGGAAGGGCCTGTGGTGTTCATGGGGCGTGACCTGCGCGGGGCCAGCGGGCGCGACCTGCGCGCGGTGCGGCGTGACATGCAGGTGGTGTTCCAGGACCCGTTCGGCAGCCTGTCGCCACGCATGACGGCGGAACAGATCATCGCCGAAGGGCTGGGCGTGCACGGGTTGGAACCGGGCCGTGACCGGCGCGAGATGGTGGCCGAGATCATGGCCGAGGTGGGGTTGGATCCGGCCTGGATGGGGCGCTACCCGCATGAGTTTTCCGGCGGGCAGCGCCAGCGCATCGCGATTGCGCGGGCGATGATCCTGCGGCCCAAACTGGTGGTGCTGGATGAACCCACCAGCGCGCTGGACATGACCGTGCAGGTGCAGATCGTGGAACTGTTGCGGGCGTTGCAGCGGAAATGGGGATTGGCCTATATCTTCATCAGCCACGATCTGCGGGTGGTGAAGGCGTTGTCGCACAGGGTGTTGGTGATGAAATCGGGTGATGTTGTGGAAGCGGGCGACAGTGCTGCGGTGTTTGAGGCGCCGCAAAATCCCTATACACGTGCCCTGATGGCTGCGGCCTTCGGCGGAGAGGCAGCGTGAAGGTTCTGCTGGTTCACCAGAACTTTCCCGGTCAGTTCCTGCATCTTGCCCCCGAACTCGTTCGGCGCGGGCATGAGGTGCGGGCGCTGACCGACATCGCCAACACGCGTGAAACCGCGATCGAGACGCTGCGCTATCGCCATGAGGCGCCCGAGGTGGACCCCAAACAGACGCGGTTGGGGCGGAATTATACCACGCAGAGCGACCGGGGGGTGACGGTCGCGCGTGCCTGCCTGCGGCTGCGGCGGGAAACGGGCTATGTGCCGGATGTGATCTTCGGGCACTCGGGATGGGGCGAGACGCTGTTCCTCAAGGAAGTGTGGCCCGAGGCAAAGCTGATCGTCTATGCCGAATTCTACTATCGCGGGCGCGGCGCGGATGTGGGTTTCGACCCGGAGGCCGGGGATGCGGGTTTCGATCAGGTGATGATCGCGCAGGGACGGGCGGCGCATCTGGGACAGGCGCTGATCCATGCCGATGCCGGGGTGTCGCCAACGGAATGGCAGGCATCGACCTATCCGCCCCCCCTGCGGCGGATGATCGACGTGAGCTTTGACGGGGTGGATACGGCGGCCGTCGCCCCGGATGCAGGCGCGCGCGTGACCCTGCCCGGGGGGGCTGTCCTGAAGGCGGGGGATGAGGTGCTGACCTTCGTCAACCGCAATCTGGAACCCTATCGCGGCTATCACAGCTTCATGCGCGCCCTTCCCGATATTCTGGCCGCGCGGCCCGAGGCGCAGGTGGTGATCGTCGGCGGCAACGATGTGAGCTATGGACCGCCGCCCAAGGACGGGCGCCGCTGGAAGGACATTTATCTGGACGAGGTGAAGGACAGGCTGGACCTCTCTCGCGTGCATTTCATCGGCAAGGTGCCCTATCCGACCTTTGTGAGCCTTTTGCAGGTCAGCCGGGCGCATGCCTATCTGACCTATCCTTTCGTGCTGTCCTGGTCGATGGTCGAGGCGATGGCGGCGGGGGCGCTGGTGGTGGGGTCGGATACCGCGCCGGTGCGCGAGGTGATCCGGCATGGCGAAAACGGGCTTCTGGTGGATTTCTTCGATACTGCCGCTTGGTCGCGGGTGCTGACCGAGGCTCTGGCCGATCCGGCGCGGTTCCAGCCCCTGCGCGATGCGGCGCGGCGAACGGCGGTCGAACGCTATGACCTGCGCAGCGTCTGTCTGCCGCGCATGGTGGACCTTGTGGAACGGTTCGCGCCGTAGCGCGCGTCCCGCGGCAGGTCAGATCGCCGCCGAATGCAGGGCGCGGGATTGATCATAGGCGTCGAAGGCGCGGGCGATCATCCGGGTCAGGGGGCGCGATCCGGGCGGGATGGCAATGCCATCCGGCGAGACATCCACCATGTCGGGGAAAGCGTCTGCGGCGGTCTGGAACAGGCTGTCCAGCCGTTCGGGCGTGGTGTCGAAATCGGCCAGAAGCTCGGCGCGATGGACCCGGAAATCGCACATCAACGCTTCGATGATGCGGGCGCGGAGCAGGTCTTCGCCGGCAAAGACATGGCCGCGATGGGTGGAAAAGTGGCCCGCGCGGATGGCTTTGGTATGTTCGGCGGTGGCTGAGGCGTTCTGGGCATAGCCCTGAGGAAAGCGGCTTATGGACGAAGCGCCAAGCCCGATCAGCACCGGGGCGGTGTCATCGGTATAGCCCTGGAAATTGCGCCGCAGCCTGCCCGTACGGGCCGCGATGGCAAGGCCATCGGAGGGTTGGGCGAAATGGTCGATCCCGATTTCCTGATAGCCGTCCCAGGTGAACAGTTGCCGTGCGGTTTCGAACAGGCCGAGGCGTTCCTCGGGCGTAGGCATTGCATCGGAGGGGATCATCTGCTGGCGGCGGCTCATCCACGGCACATGGGCATAGCCGTAAAGGGCGACGCGGTCGGGGGTCAGGGTCAGGAGTTTCTGCACCGAATCCGCGATGCGGCTGCGGGTCTGATGCGGCAGGCCGTAGAGGATGTCGGCGTTCAGGCTGCGGATGCCGCGGGCGCGGATCATGTCGGCCACGCGGCGTGTCAGGTCATAGTCCTGTTCGCGGCCGATCGTCTTCTGGATTTCGGGGTCGAAGTCCTGCACGCCGATGGAGGCGCGGTTCATGCCTGCGGCGGCGAGCGCGTCAAGGCGGGCGGGGTCGATTTCGTTCGGGTCGATCTCGACCGAAAATTCCGCCCCGTCACCGAGCGGGACGGTGCTAAAGATCGTGTCGGACAGATCGCGGATGAGGTCGGCGGGCAAGAGGGTGGGTGTGCCGCCACCCCAATGTAGCCGCGACAAGGTAACACCGGCTGCGAGGTGGCGCTTCAGAAGCGCGAGTTCGGCCTTTAGCGTTTCGGCATAGGCGCGGACGGGTTCGTCCGACAGGGTGCCCTGCGTTCGGCAGGCGCAGAACCAGCACAGGCGGCGACAGAACGGCACATGAAGGTAGAGCGAAATCCGCGAACTGGCGGGAATGGACGCGATCCATTCCGAAAACTGCCGTTCGCCCAGGCCCGGTGCGAAATGTGGTGCGGTGGGGTAGCTGGTGTACCGAGGCACACGCGCGTCAAAAAGACCGAGACGGGTGAGTTGCGATTCCTGTGTCATTCGCCTAGCCTGACGTGGCGAGTGAAGGGAAGCCTTGATGCAGATCAAACCTTTTGGGGATGATTGCAGGGCGAGGGACGGAAAGGCTGGCCATGGCGCATCATGACCTGCAAGCGGTGTCTCATCAGTGTGGTGATTGCCCAATTCGGCATCGTGCGGTCTGTTCGCGCTGCGAGGCGGACGAACTCGCGCGGCTGGAACAGATCAAATATTACCGCAGCTTCGAGGCCGGGCAGACGGTGATCTGGTCGGGCGACCGGATGGATTTCGTGGCGTCGGTCGTGACCGGGATCGCCACGCTGACCCAGACGATGGAGGATGGGCGGCGGCAGATGGTGGGGCTTCTGCTGCCATCGGATTTCGTGGGGCGTCCGGGGCGGGCGACGGCGGCCTATGACGTGACGGCGACGACCGATCTGGTCATGTGCTGTTTCCGCAAGAAACCCTTTGAAGAACTGATGCAATCCACCCCGCATGTGGCGCAGCGCCTGCTTGAGATGACGCTGGACGAGCTGGATGCCGCGCGGGAATGGATGCTGCTCTTGGGGCGCAAGACGGCGCGGGAAAAGATTGCCTCGCTTCTGGCGATCATCGCACGGCGGGATGCGGCCTTGAAGCCCAAATCGGCCAAGGGGGGTATCGTCTTTGACCTGCCGCTGACGCGGGAAGAGATGGCCGATTACCTGGGCCTGACGCTGGAGACGGTCAGCCGTCAGGTGAGCGCGCTGAAGCGGGACGGGGTGATCACGTTGGAAGGCAAGCGCCACATCATCGTGCCGGATTTCGATCGGCTGATGGAAGAGACGGGCGACGACAGTGATGGCGGGTATCTGAACTAACATAATGATATTACTACGTTTCTTGCGGGGTGAGGTGTATGCCTCATGTGCAGGTTAGTGTGCAGACCATGGTGCATACCGTGTGCATACAAATTTGGGCAGAGCGGTCGGCCGAATCGTGGTTGAGGGTGCGTCAGCGCACATTGGTAGGGTTTTGGGGTCGGGTGCGCGCGGAGCGCACACCTTAGGGGTTCTTGGCATCTGGTGGGGGAATGGTTGATTTTGTGACAGGTCTGCGCGCGCGGACCTGCCCGGTCTGGAAACCCCGCGCGCCCCGGGCCTGATCCGGCGCTGTTGTCGGGCGCGGGGAGGCGTGTTGGGGGAGGCCCCGGCGCAGGGCCGGGGCGGGCATTCCCTTAGCGTGCCATCAGCACCGGCACTTCGGCCTGTTCAAGCATGTTGCGGGTGGCGCCACCCAGGATCGCCTCGCGGAAGCGGGAATGGCCATAGGCGCCCATCACCAGCATGTCGGCATCGGTGTCGCGGACATGGCGTGCCAGCACATCCGAGACGCGGGGCAGGGTGCGGGCGAGGACCGTCACCTCGGCCTTTACCCCGTGGCGCACCAGCATCTGGCACAGCATCCCGCCCGGGTCCGACCGTTCCGGCCCGTGTTGCGGCGGATCGACGATGGTGATCGTCACCAGATCGGCCTGCTTGAGGATGGGCAGCGCGCGGCGCACGGCGGTCATCGCCTCGGCGCTTTGATTCCAGGCGATGAGGATGCGGCGCGGTGCGGTGGCGCGGCGGGCGCCGCTTTCGGGTAGGATCAGCACGGGGGCGCGGCCTTCGAAGAGGGCGGCCTCGACCACGGCCTCGGCTTCCTGGCCCTGGCCCGCGCCATAGGGGCGGGGCTGGACCACCAGATCGGCGAAACGCGCCCGTTGGGCCACGAGTTCCGTCAGCGCGCCCAGTTGGGTGACGGCAGCCTCAAGCGTGTAGCGGAGCGCAGTATCCTGTGCGGCCAGCGATTTACGGGCGGCAGTTTCGATGGCGCGCGCATCCTGTTCGGCGCGTTCCGCCGCGGCGGCAAGGATCACGGCGCCAGAGCCGACATAGGAATAGCCCACCTGGGTGCGATCCACGCCAAGGGCGAGGATGTCGAGATGGGCGTCATGGGCAAGCGCGAGAACGGACGCGCCGGAAATGGCAAGGTCACAGCGGCCCGGATCGGTCGCGACGGTCATGAGAGATTTGTAGGCCATGGATGCCTCCTTCCGTTGGATGGCACCGGTCTAGGGCCGGGCATCAATCCCGTCCTTGATTGAGGTCAAGGCAGGGCGTGCGAAACGTTGACATGGATCAAGGCGACGGCAGGCCGGTCGCTGCACAAGCGGACCAGTCGCAAGAGGCCCCGCGTGACCGGATTCGTCCGTGCGCGGCAGGGACACGAGACGAAGGGACGCAAAATGTGGGATTATACGAAACTGATCGTGCTGGGGGTGATTGCGGTTCTGGCCGCGATTGCCACCAATTACGCGCATGACCTTGCCTATCAGGTGAATGCGCTGGTGGTGATGCTGGCGGCGGGGCTGACATTCCTGTGGACGCTGCGGACGATGGACGAGCCGAAGCGGGCCACACCGAACGAATACCTGGATGGCGTGGTGCGCGCAGGCGTGATCGCCACGACATTCTGGGGCGTGGTGGGCTTTCTGGTGGGGGTGTTCATCGCCTTTCAGCTGGCCTTTCCGGCGCTGAACTTTGAATGGTCGCAGGGGATATTGAACTTTGGCCGTTTGCGCCCGCTGCATACCAGCGCGGTGATCTTTGCCTTTGGCGGCAATGCGTTGATCATGTCGTCCTTCTACATCGTGCAGCGCACGAGCGCGACGCGGCTGTGGGGCGGGAACCTGGCATGGTTCGTGTTCTGGGGCTGGCAGTTGATGATCGTGCTGGCGGCGACGAGCTATGTTCTGGGCGGCACGCAATCCAAGGAATATGCCGAAACGGTCTGGTATATCGACTGGTGGATCGTGGTGGTCTGGCTTGCCTTCCTGGCGGTGTTCATGGGCACGCTGATCAACCGCAAGGAGCCGCATATCTATGTGGCGAACTGGTTCCTGCTGGCCTTCATCGTGACGATTGCGATGCTGCATGTGGGCAACAACCTGGCGATCCCGGTTTCCATCTTCTCATCCCAATCCGTGCAGGTCACGGCGGGCGTGCAGGATGCGATGATCCAGTGGTGGTATGGCCATAACGCGGTGGGCTTCTTCCTGACCGCAGGCTTTCTGGGGATGATGTATTACTTCATCCCGAAACAAGCCGAGCGGCCGGTGTTTTCCTACAAGCTGTCGATCATCCACTTCTGGGCGCTGATCTTCCTGTACATCTGGGCGGGTCCGCACCACCTGCACTATACCGCGCTGCCGGATTGGGCATCGACGCTGGGCATGACGTTTTCGATCATGCTCTGGATGCCGAGCTGGGGTGGCATGATCAACGGGCTGATGACGCTGTCGGGCGCCTGGGACAAGCTGCGCACCGATCCGATCATCCGGATGATGGTGGTGTCGGTCGGGTTCTACGGCATGTCCACCTTTGAAGGCCCGATGATGAGCATCAAGGCCGTCAATTCGCTGAGCCACTATACCGACTGGACCATCGGCCATGTGCATTCCGGTGCGCTGGGCTGGAACGGGATGATCACCTTCGGCGCGCTGTATTTCCTGACGCCGCGGCTGTGGAACCGTGAGGGGCTGTATAGCCTGAAGCTGGTGTCCTGGCACTTCTGGCTGGCCACCATCGGGATCGTTCTTTACGCGTCCTCGATGTGGGTCACGGGCATCATGGAAGGGCTGATGTGGCGTGAGGTGGATGCAAACGGGTTCCTGGTGAACGCCTTTGCCGACACGGTTGCCGCGAAATTCCCGATGTATGTGGTGCGTGGCCTGGGCGGGGGGATGTTCCTGATCGGGGCAATCATCATGGCCTATAACCTGTGGATGACGGTGCGCGCGCAACCCGCGAAGGCGCCTGTCAATGCCAACAACTTCGTTCCGGCCGAGTAAGGGGGGCATGAGAGATGGCTTTTCTTGACAAGCACAAAGCGATTGAAACCCATGCGACCCTGCTTCTGGTCCTGTCGCTTCTGGTGGTGAGCATCGGGGGGATCGTGCAGATCGTGCCGCTGTTCTATCTGGAGAACACGATCGAAAAGGTCGAAGGCGTGCGGCCCTACAGCCCGCTGGAGCTGGCGGGGCGGGACATCTACATCCGCGAAGGGTGCTATGTGTGCCACAGCCAGATGATCCGCCCGATGCGCGACGAGGTGGAGCGCTACGGGCATTATTCGCTGGCGGCGGAATCGATGTATGACCATCCGTTCCAGTGGGGGTCCAAGCGGACCGGGCCGGATCTGGCGCGGGTGGGCGGGCGGTATTCCGACGCCTGGCATGTGGATCACCTGACCGACCCGCAGAGCGTGGTGCCGGAATCGGTGATGCCGAAATATGGCTACCTGCTGAACCGCACCCTGGATGGGCGTTATATAGAGGGGATCATGGCGACCCATCGCATCGTGGGCGTGCCCTATGACGATGCGATGATGGAAAACGCGGTGGCGGATTTCCGGGCGCAGGCAGACCCGAACAGCGATTACAGCGGGTTGCAGGAGCGTTACGCCAAGGCGAATGTGTCGAACTTTGACGGCCAGCCGCAGCTGACCGAGATGGATGCGCTGATCGCCTATTTGCAGGTTCTGGGGACGATGGTCGATTTTTCGACCTTTACCCCGGATGCGAGCCGGTAAGGGGGCAAACATGGAAACCTACAGTCTGCTGAGGGAATTCGCGGATAGCTGGGCGCTTCTGGCGCTGGTGACGATCTTTGTGGGCGTGGTGGTCTGGGCTTTCCGGCCCGGAAGCCGCGCGCTGCATAACGAAGCCGCGACCGCCATCTTCCGCAATGAGACGAAACCGGCCGGCGAGGCGCGCCCCGCCCCTGCCCCGAGCCAGAGGGAGGCGTGACATGTGCGCCAAGCAAGTGACGAAAAAGCCCAGCGAACCGGTCGGAACGACCGGCCATGAATGGGACGGCATCGAGGAGTACAACAACCCGATGCCGCGCTGGTGGGTCTGGACGTTCTACGCCACCATCATCTGGGCCATCGGCTACATGATCGCCTACCCGGCATGGCCGCTGATCAACGGGGCGACGCCCGGGGTTCTGGGCGCCTCGACCCGGGCCGATGTGGCGGCCGAGATAAAGCGGTTCGACGATGCCAATGCCGAGATCAAGGCGCAGCTTGTGGCAGCACCCCTTGACTCGATCCCGACCGATACGGCGCTGATGGCCTATGCCGAACCGGCAGGGGCATCGGTGTTCCGGACGAATTGCGCGACCTGCCATGGCTCCGGCGCGGCCGGGGTGGAAGGCAAGGGCTATCCCAACCTGCTGGACGACGACTGGCTGTGGGGGGGCACGATCGAGGACATCCATCTGACGATCACGCATGGCATCCGCAACACGACGGACCCGGATGCCCGTTATTCGCAGATGCCGGCCTTCGGCGCGGACCAGTTGCTGGAACCGGCCCAGATCGACGCGGTTGTGGAACATGTACTGGCGATTTCCGGGCAAGACCACGATGCGGCACTGGCCGCAGAGGGGGCCACGCTTTATGCCGACAACTGTGCCGCCTGCCATATGGAGGCGGGAGAGGGCGATCCGACGCAGGGCGCGCCGCGCCTGAACGATGCGATCTGGCTGTATGGCGGGAGCCGCGAGAAGATCAAGGAAACCATCACCTATGCACGCTTCGGCGTGATGCCCGCCTGGGCCGGACGGTTGACCGAGGATGAGATCCGCGCTGTCGCAGCCTGGGTCCATTCGCGGGGCGGTGGCGAGTGATCTGAAAAGTCTGCAGGCGCATGATGGGGCGGGGCCGTCTGGCCCCGCCTTTTTCGTTTCACGTCGTCATGCCCCGGCTGCGGCGAGCCCTGCATCGAGCAGGCCCTTGATTTCTGCCCGCGAGGTGCCCGCCACCGTTCGGCCGAGTTCCGTCTTGCCCTTGAGCAGGACCAGCGTGGACCGGCGCGGGATGTTCAGGCTGCGGGCAAGATCGCCGTTCCCGTATTCATCCCAATCCACGGTGATGAAGCGGATCGCCTTGTCATAGGCCGGGTTCGCGGCCCGGAGTTCATCCATCACGCGGACCTGCGCGCGGCAGGTGGAGCACCAGCTTGCCCAGAAATCGAGAAGGATCACGCGGCCATCCGCCATATCCTTTTCGGCCAGACCGGGCGTGTAGAACACCTTGGGCATTTCAGCCCGGGCCGCGGCGGGTGCGATAAGAAGGGCGGCACCCGAGGCAAGGAGAGTGCGGCGGTTGATCATGGATCGTTCCTTTCTATGAAGATGGAGGGATGGGTTACAGGGCGACCGACAGATCGGTCAGCCAGAGGGGAAGTGTGTCGAGAAGCCATGCCTCGACCGGGTGATTGAGGCCGAACCAGAGGAACAGCCCGACGCTCAGAAAGGCCGCCCCCAGGATCGGTTTTGCGCGGGGGGCCAGACGGGCGAGCAGTGCCTTGCGCGCCTGAAGGCGGGTTTTGGTGCCATAGCCAAGTGCGAGGATCAGGGTGGCCACCCCGGCCGAAAAGGCGGTCATCACCAGCGTTGCGCCGACAAGGTCGGTCCGCTGGGCGGCCAGGGATATGGCTGCGCCAAGAGTGGGGCCGATGCAGGGGCTCCAGACCGCGCCGAGGAGCAGGCCACCCAGCACCTGCCCGCCCGGCGATGCCGCCCAGTCCGGGCGCAGGCTCTGGTCGGCGCGGGCGGCAAGGCCGGCGGTTGCGGTGGCGAAACCTGCCGACAGGGCCGGGACAAGCATGAACAGACCGAAGGCCGCCATGAGCAGGGCAGCGCTGCGCGCTGCGGTTTCGGGTGAGATGCCGATACTGCTGCCTGCGGCGGAAAGGCCGACACCAAGCAGCACGAAAGACAGGCTCATCCCTAGGGCGAGGCGCAAGGGGGCGCGCCGATCGGCCGAGAGGGCCGTGGCAAGCACGATGGGCAATACCGGCAGGACGCAGGGGTTGATCAGGGTCAGCAGACCGGCACCGTAGGCGAGAAGGAGTTGCATCATGCGGGCAGTCTTTCCGGAGCAGGGGACATGCGGGTTCGGCAATCGGGACTTTCTACCCCGTCCCTACGCGCGCGCGGGCCGGTCGTTTCCCATGCTGACGAAATGGTGATCGCGGGTTGTGCTTCGGGAAAAGGTTCGCGGCGGTCTGCGACAAAGATGCATGGCCGATGACGGTTTGATGCAGGTCAAGGTGCGTGGGCCCTGCGTGGCCGATACTGGGACGCATGCGAATCCCGGGAGTTTGCCGTGACCGACCCTGTCTCTGACCCGCCGAGCCTTTATGCCGCGCGCGAGCCGATCTTTCCGCGCCGTGTGAAGGGCGCGTTCCGCACGATGAAGTGGTGGATCATGGCGGTGACGCTGGGCATCTACTATCTGACGCCGTGGATCCGATGGGACCGGGGGCCGAACCTGCCGGATCAGGCGGTGCTGGTCGATCTGGCGAACCGGCGGTTCTTTTTCTTCATGATCGAGATATGGCCGCACGAGTTCTATTTCGTGGCGGGTTTGCTGATCATGGCGGGGCTGGGGCTGTTCCTGTTCACCAGCGCCGCAGGGCGGGTCTGGTGCGGATATGCCTGCCCGCAGACGGTATGGACCGATCTGTACATCCTTGTGGAACGCTGGGTGGAGGGGGACCGCAACGCGCGTATCCGCCTGCATCGGCAGGGCTGGGATGGCGAGAAGATCCGCAAGCGGGCCGTCAAGTGGACGATCTGGCTGCTGATCGGGCTGGCCACGGGTGGGGCCTGGATCTTCTACTTCACCGATGCGCCGACGCTGGCGGCCAACCTGTTGCAGGGGACAGCGCATCCCATCGCCTATACGACCATCGCGATCCTGACGGCCACGACCTTTGCCTTTGGTGGCTTTGCGCGGGAACAGATGTGCATCTATGCCTGCCCCTGGCCGCGCATCCAGGCCGCGATGATGGATGAGGACACGCTGACCATCGGCTATCGCGACTGGCGGGGCGAGCCGAGGGGCAAGCTGCACAAGGGGGAAGTGCCGGCGGGGCAGGGCGATTGCATCGATTGCATGGCCTGCGTGAACGTCTGCCCCATGGGGATCGACATTCGCAACGGGCAGCAACTGGCCTGCATCACCTGTGGTCTGTGCATTGATGCCTGCAACGACACGATGGACAAGATCGGCAAGCCGCGCGACCTGATCGGTTACATGGCGCTGACGGATGAGGTGCGGGAACGCGCGGGCCAGCCGCCGAAATCGGTCTGGAGCCATGTGTTCCGGGTGCGGACCGTGCTTTACACCGTGCTTTGGGCGGCGGTCGGGATCGGGCTGGTGGTGGCGCTTTTCCTGCGGTCGGAGATCGACGTGAACGTGTCCCCGGTGCGGAACCCGACCTTTGTCACGCTGTCGGATGGCACGATCCGAAACACCTATGACATCCGGTTGCGGAACAAATCGGCCAGTGACGAGACTTATTCGATCTCGGTCACGTCGGAGGCGGGGCTGGTGCTGCGGCTGGAGGGCAGCGCGGATGCGCTGGTCCGGGTGCCTGCGAACGAGACCCTGCAACAGCGCGTCTATATCGAAGCGGCGCCGGGATCGGCGGCGGCGCGGGCGGACCGGACGGAGCTGCGGCTGTGGGTGGCCGATACCGGCAGCACCGCGCGGGTGCATCATGATACGGTGTTCAATGGAAGGGGGCAGTGAGATGGCGGAACTGAGGGGCCGGCATGTGCTGGGTATCGCGGTGGGGGCCTTCGGGGTGATCATCGCGGTGAATCTGGTGATGGCCTGGCAGGCGATCAGCACTTTCCCGGGGCTGGAAGTGGCGAATGGCTATGTGGCGAGCCAGAGCTTTGACCGTGACCGCCGCGCGCAGGAGGCGCTGGGTTGGAAGGTGACGCCCGCCTATGCCGATGGCCGGCTGACGCTGGATGTCACCGATGCGGCAGGGCTGCCTGCGGCGATGAAATCGCTGGAGGTTCTGGTGGGGCGCACCACCGAGACGCGGCAGGACATGCGGCCCGCCTTCGCGCGGGTGGGCGGTCAGTGGCAGGCCGATCTGACGCTGGAGCGGGGCAAGTGGATGGTGCTGGTCGAGGCCGAGGCGCAGGATGGAACCAAGTTCCGGCAGCGGCTGGAGCTGTTCGTGACCGAAGCATTGCGGGGCTAGGAACAGATGACGCTTGCTGCCCCCCTTCCGGAAACGGTTTCCGCCTCGGCCTGCCCTGCCTGTGTGGCCGCGCCGAGCGCGCAGTCCATCGCGGCCATGGCGGCCGAGGTGCAGGGCGCGCGGCTGATGCTGTCCTTGCCCACGGCGCATTGCGCGGCCTGTATCGCCACGGTGGAGCAGGCGCTGGCGGCGGTGCCGGGGGTGCGGTCGGCGCGGGTGAACCTGACCTTGCGGCGGGCCTCGGTCGATGCGGCACCTGAGGTGACGGCAGAGCCGCTGATCGCCGCGCTGAAGGCGGTGGGGTATGAGGCACATGAGCTGGACCCCGGGCTTCTGAGCGCGACCGAGACGGACCGGCAGGGGCGCGATCTGCTGATGCGGCTGGGGGTGGCGGGGTTCAGCATGATGAATGTCATGCTTCTGTCAGTGGCCGTCTGGTCGGGCGCGGGGGAGGCGACGCGGGATCTGTTTCACTGGATTTCGGCAGCGATTGCGCTGCCGACGGTGGTGTTTGCGGGGCAGCCCTTCTTCAAATCGGCCTGGGCCAGTTTGCGGGTGGGGCGGTTGGGGATGGATGTGCCGATCAGTCTGGCGCTGATCCTGGCATCGGGGATTTCGCTTTTCGAGACCTGGCACAGCGGCCATCACGCCTATTTCGATGCCGCCGTGATGCTGGCCTTCTTCCTGCTGGCGGGGCGCTATCTGGACCATCGCACGCGGGCGGTGGCGCGGTCGGCGGCGGAAGAACTGGCGGCGCTGGAAGTGCCGCGTGCCCTAGTTCTGCGCGGTGGGGTCGAGGTGGTGCTGCCCATCGCGGAGGTGAGGTCAGGCGATCTGGTGCGGGTGCGCCCGGGTGGGCGGATGCCGGTGGATGGCGTGGTGGAAGAGGGGCAGTCGGAGGTGGACCGGTCGCTGCTGACCGGGGAAAGCCTGCCGGTCTTTGCCGGGCCCGGGGTTGTGGTGTCGGCCGGAGAAGTGAACCTGACAGGGCCGCTGGTGGTGCGCGTCACGGCAGCGGGGCGCGCGTCCAGCCTGCACCGGATGGCCGATCTGGTGGCCGTCGCGGAAAGCGCCAAGACGCGCTACACCAGCCTTGCCGAACGCGCAGCGCGGGCCTATTCGCCGCTGGTGCATATCCTGTCCTTCAGCGCCTTTGGCTTCTGGATGTGGCAGACCGGGGGCGATCTGCGCTTTGCGGTGAACATCTCGGCCGCAGTGCTGATCATCACCTGCCCTTGTGCGCTCGGCCTTGCCGTGCCTGCGGTGGTGACAGCGGCAAGCGGCAAACTGTTCCGCATGGGATTGCTGATCAAGGACGGCACCGCGCTGGAACGGCTGGCCGAGGTGGATACCGTCGTCTTCGACAAGACCGGGACGCTGACCATGGGGGCGCCGGAGGTGACAAATCTGGCTGATCATCCGCGCGCAGCGGTGGAGGTGGCGGCGGCGCTGGCGGCGGCATCGTCGCATCCGCTGGCGCTGGCGCTGGTGGCGGGGGCGCGGGCGGCTGGGATTGCGCCGACGCGGGTCGAGGATCTGCGCGAAGTGCCGGGCTATGGTGTCGAGGGTGTCTGGAAGGGCCGTCGGGTGCGGCTTGGGCGCGCCGAGTGGTGCGGGGCCGATCCGCTGGATGTGACGGCCACCTATCTTTGCACGGGCGATGGCGCGGCGCGGGCCTTTGCCTTTGCCGACAGCCTGCGCCCCGGCGCGGCCGAGGCGGTGGCCTCCTTGCGCGGGCAGGGGTTGAACGTGGTCCTGTTGTCGGGCGATGCGCAGGGGGCGGTCTGGGACATGGCGGTTCGGCTGGGCATTGCGGAATGGAAGGCGGGTGTCCTGCCCGCAGAGAAGGCGGCCGAAGTGCAGGCCCTGACGCAAGCCGGGCGGCGGGTGCTGATGGTGGGCGACGGGCTGAACGATACGGCGGCGCTGGCGGCGGCGCATGTGTCGGTATCGCCTGCCAGCGCGCTGGATGCGGCGCGGGTGGCATCGGATATCGTTCTGCTGGGGCAGGACATGGCCCCGATCGGCGATGCGCTGCGGATCAGCCGGCAGGCGGCAAGGCGGATTGTGGAGAACTTTCAGATCTCGGCCGCCTATAACGTGATTGCGGTGCCGCTGGCGCTTGTGGGGATGGCCACGCCGCTGGCGGCGGCGGCGGCGATGAGCCTGTCATCCATCACCGTGTCGCTGAATGCGCTGCGCCTGAAATGAGGGGGATGCCATGTCGATCCTGAGCCTGTTGATCCCGATGTCCTTGTTTCTGGGGGGATTGGGGCTGCTGGCGTTCTTCTGGGCGATGAAGAACAAGCAATATGACGACCCGGAAGGCGATGCGAACCGCATCCTGACCAAGGAATGGGACGATCACCCCAAGCCCTGATCGGGGCGGAATTTGACGCAAATTCCGCGGCGTTTTCTGACGCAGGAAACGGGCATCCCTGCGGGATGCGGGTTCGCGGCACGGTCGGGGGAAGCCGGGGCCGTTACGGCCCCATCGTGAAGCAGGCAATCGCGCGGGCCTGCAGGCGGCGGCAGGCCAGATCGGCCTGATCCTGCGTCAGCCCGACGAAGGTGGCGTCAAATCCGCCGCTGCGCGGCATGACCTTGCGCAGGGATCCGTTCAGGGTGGCCGTTTCCACAAGCTGCGTGCGCAGGAGGGCGCGCTCTGCTTCGAAGCTGGAACCGAAGCGCCCGACATTCACCCCCCAATGCCGTTCGCCGGAGGTTGATACCGAGAGGATGACCTCTGGTTCGGCGGGTGCCGGCGTAGCCGGCGCGGCAGCCTCGTCATAGATCGGGGCATTGCGCGTTTGCGGGCGCGGAGAAACCATGGCGCCTGCCGCCGACACGACCTGGAAGGGGATGATTTCGGGTTCGGGCTCTGCAAGCTCGGGGGTGGGCAGGGCGGCGGCGAGTGCCGCGCCGGTGCCGTCATTTTCCGGTCGCATCTGCGGCTTTGCCTCGGGCAGGGCGGCGACGGCAGCGGCGAGCGTCTCGGCATCAGGAAGGGCAGCGGTCGCGGTGGTGCCGGCAGAGGCCAGTTCGACATCATCCACGGCGAGGGCCGCAGCCGGCACGGCGGCCTGGGCCAGTTCGGCGGCCTGTGCCTCGAGGCTGTCTTCGGGGGCAAGGGCAGCGGCGAGCGCCCCTTCGATGCCGGATTGCATGGCATCCACCGCCTCGGCCGTGGCGATGACGGTTTCAGCAGGCGGCGCAGCGGCAGCAGCGGGGCGGGCTTGCGGACGGCGGGACCGGGTGATCTGCATGGAGACGCGGACCGTCTTGCCCGCGCCATCGGCGGACTCCGGCAGGTCTGCATCGGCAACCAGCATGTCGTTGCCGCCCTGATAGCTGGGCGCGGCGGGCGGGTTCACGGGCGCGTTGCGCGGGGCCTTGCCGAAGCCCATGTCGAGCAGTTTCATCATGCGCGCGTTTCGGTCGGCGGTGGATTTGCCGCCGAAAACCGTTGCGATCAGCCGCTTGTTCCCGCGTTCCGCCGAAGCGGTGAGGTTGAAGCCTGCGGCGTTGGTGAAGCCTGTCTTGATGCCGTCGGCGCCTTCATAGGCATCGAGGAAGCGGCGATTGGTGTTGTTGACCGTTGCCAGCCCGGCATCGGCGGAGCGGCGGGAGAAGAGGTTGTAATACTGGGGGAAGTCATAGAACAGGTGGCGGCCGAGGATCGTCATGTCGCGCGCGGTGGACAGGTGGCCGGAAGCCGTAAGGCCATGCGCATTCTTGAAGGTGGTGTTGTTCATCCCCAGCGCCTTGGCGGTGCGGGTCATCCGGCGCGCGAAATCGGCCTCGGAGCCGCTGATCGCGTCGCCGATGGCGGCGGCGGCGTCATTGGCGGATTTGATGGCGGCGGCGCGGATCAGGTTGCGCATCGACACTTTCTGACCGGCCCTGAGGCCAAGCCGCGAGGGCGGCTGGGCGGCGGCGTGTTTCGAGATCGTCACCATCGTGTCGAGCGAGATATTGCCGCGCTGAATCTCTTCGAAGGCGATGTAGAGCGTCATCATCTTGGTGAGAGAGGCGGGGTGCAGGCGGGTATCGGCGTTTTCGGCATGAAGCACCTCGCCGGTGCGGGCGTCGATCACGATTGCGGCATAGGGTGCGGCACGCAGCGGAGATGCGGCGAAGATCGCCAGAATGGCTGCGACGAAAACGAATGAAAGCAAGCGGGCGAAATGCCCCATGAGCGATGCCACGTCGCTGGTTCCTTGTTCCTGCCTCAGGGTGCCCCGGTTTTTTATGGGACTTATCTGCTGATGCGCAGCCTAGCACAAGGGTCTGGTCCGGAAAACCCCTGAATTTCAATGGCTTTTGCGGCGAAGCTGCGCTGTGGCAAAGCCGTCTGGGTGCGGTGGGGTGGCACCATTTCTTGTGGGTCAGCCAAGGCGCGATACAAGATCGGGGAGAAGGCCCAGATGATCGAGCGTGGCGAAACGGGGGTGATCGCGGGGCGGATCGGCCTGTTCCAGCGCCCAGGTCAGGCCATGGGGAACATGCACCGCGAAGCCCCCCGCCTCGATCACGGGGAGGACATCGGATTTGAGCGAGTTGCCCACCATCAGCGCGCGGTCCGGCCCGTGGCCATGGCGGGCGAAGAGCGTGGCATAGACTGGCGCGGTCTTGTTCGACACGATTTCGACGCCGTGGAACAGGTCGCCCAGGCCGGATTGGGCGAGTTTGCGTTCCTGATCCAGCAGGTCGCCCTTGGTGATGAGTAGAACACGATGGGTCTGCGCAAGCGTCTCGACCGCGGTGCGGGCATGGGGCAGGAGTTCGATGGGATGTTCCAGCATGTCGCGTCCGGCAGCGATCAGTTCGGCGATGACGGCGGCGGGAACGCGCCCTTCGGTCACTTCGATGGCGGTTTCGATCATCGACAGGGTGAAGCCCTTCACGCCAAAGCCGTAATGCCCGAGATTGCGCCGCTCGGCGGCGAGGAGGCGGTCGTGCAGATGGTCGGGATCGGCATGGTCGGCAAGGAGGTCGGTAAAGCGGTCCTGTGTGAGGCGGAAGAAGGATTCGTTCTGCCAGAGCGTATCGTCGGCGTCGAAGCCGATGGTGGTGATACGGGGGCTGGCGGGCATCGGTGGCTCCTGTCGGGGCGGGGTTGCAGTTTCGTGATGCCTTCGTGATGCCTTGTGTCACGCCCGGGTGCAAGCTTTGGGCTTGGCGGGCGGCAGGCCCCCTTTTCGCGGCGCTGGAATGGATTATACTCCTGCCGCACAGCGAAAGCGCGAATCCCCGTTCCCCTTGTCGGAGTCATCGTCAAGTGAGCCTGAGCCCGATCATCCTGTCTGGAACCCCCGAGGGGCCAGGGAATGATTCCGGGCTGCTGACCAAGACGAAATCCAAGACGCAGCGCCCGCCGCTTTACAAGGTGATGCTGCTGAACGACGACTACACGCCGATGGAATTCGTGGTGCATGTGCTGGAGCGGTTCTTTGGGCTGAGCCATGCGCAGGCCTTTGACATCATGCTGACGGTCCACAAGAAGGGACTGGCGGTGGTGGGGGTGTTTTCGTTCGAGGTGGCGGAAACGAAGGTGGCGCAGGTGATGGATTTCGCGCGCCGGCACCAGCATCCGCTGCAATGCACGATGGAGAAGGAGTGATCCTTCGCGCCTTGCGGAGCGGAATTTGACGCAAATTCCGGTATCAACCGCCCTTAGGGGCGGTTCTTTCGTTTCCTTCGTCAGGAAACGCAGCGAAATCTGCGTCAGATTTCGCCTTGGGTTCCGTTGAGGGGCTGCCTATGGTGCGCGGCGATTTGCGAAAGGACCTGCGATGCGATCTGCCCGACTGATACAGGCGCTGGACAGCGGGCTGTTCGTGGTGCCGCCTGAGGGCAGGGTGGCGGTGATCCGGCCCCGGATCGGGGATGAGATGTCCGGTCTGCCGAAGGACCGGGTGGAGGTGATCACCGGCTTCCGCCCCGATTTCGACTGGTTCGCCGCGCGGGGCCATGCGGTTGTGCGCGAGGGCGCGGGGCCCTATGCGGCGGCGCTGGTCTGTCTGCCACGGTCACGGGCGCAGGGGCGCGGGCTGCTGGCGCGGGCGGCAGAGTTGGTGGTGCCGGGTGGGCCCGTGGTGGTGGACGGGCAGAAGACCGACGGCGTGGATGCGATGCTGAAGGAGTTGCGCGGTCGGGTGGCGCTGTCAGAGGTGCTGTCCAAGGCGCATGGCAAGCTGGCGGTCTTTCCTGCCGGGCCGGGGCTGGAGGATTGGCGGCCCGTGTCGGGCGAGGTTGACGGGTTCCGCACGGTGGCGGGTGTGTTTTCCGCCGATGGGGTGGACCGGGGATCGGCGCTGCTGGCCGCGGTCCTGCCGGACGAGATGAAGGGCCGCATCGCCGATCTGGGTGCGGGGTGGGGCTATCTGGCGCGGGCGGTGCTGCGGCGCGCCGGGGTGAAGGAAATCCATCTGGTCGAGGCAGAGGCCGATGCGCTGGATTGCGCGCAAGAGAATATCCGGGATGAGCGGGCGGTGTTCCACTGGGCCGATGCGACGGCGGTGAAGCTGCCACGCGCGATGGATCATGTGGTGATGAACCCGCCTTTCCATCAGGGGCGGGATGCCGACCCCGCGCTGGGGATGGCCTTCATCGGGGCGGCGGCGCGGCTGTTGCAGCCGCAGGGCGTGCTGTGGCTGGTCGCGAACCGGCACCTGCCCTATGATCGTGTGCTGACGACCCTGTTCCGCGAGGTGCAGGATATTGGCGGCGATGCCGCGTTTCGGGTTATACGGGCATCGCACCCGATCAGGGCGCGCTAGACAGGACGATCCATGAGCTTTTCCATTTCCGGCAAGACGGCCATCATCACCGGGGCGGCCAACGGGATCGGGTTGGCGATCGCGCGGCACTTTGTGGACAAGGGCGCGAATGTGATGTTCGCCGATATCGACGAGGCGCGGCTTGAAAACGAAGTCGGCGAAGAGGCCCGCTCCGAGGGGCCGGTGCGGATGTTCGCGGGCGACCTGCGGCAGAAGCTGACGATGGCGAACCTCTTGTCGGCCACGGTGGATGCCTTCGAGCGGATCGACATTCTGGTGAATGCCAGCCGCCAATGCGGCCCGTCCGATGCGCTGGATCCGGAGAAGGATCTGGTGGAGGAGTTGCTAGAGCAGAACCTGATCACCAGCCTTCGCCTGTGCCAGATGACGGCGAAACGGATGATCCAGAGATGCGAGAAGGATCAGGTGGAGGGGATGATCGGGTCGATCATCAACCTGTCCTCGCTTGCGGCGGTGCGGACGCAGCCGCAGCTTCTGGGCTATTCCATCAGTTCGGCGGCGGTGGAGCAGATGACGCGGTCGCTGGCTGTGGCGCTGGCGCCCAAGGGGATACGGGTGAATGCCGTCTCCTTCGGGTCGGTGATGAGCGCATCGCTTCAGGGGGCGCTGCGGGAGAATTCGGACTGGCGCGACCGGATCGAGCGGGGCACGCCTTTGGGGCGGATCGCGAGCGCGGATGAGGTGGCGGAAGCCGTGCATTTCCTGGCATCCGATGCGTCGGGTTTCATGACCGGGCAGGTCCTGACGCTGGATGGCGGGCGGGGTCTCTTGGATGTGGTGGCGGCACCGAGCTTCTGAGCCGTTCGGGATGGGTCAGTCGGGGTATTGCGCCTTGCACTGGGCGATGACCGGCTCTGCCGCGCGGGCGAGTTGATCGCGCCTTTGCAGCAGGCTTTCCAGTTTGGCGCCTTCGGCTTTCAGGTCGATGGCCTTGGGGCGGGTGCGGGTTTGCGCTTCGCGTTCAAAGCAGTAGCGTGCAACGGGGGTAGGATTGGCCGGATCGCCCGAGGGCCGGTAATCGCAGATCTGCCAGACCGGGACATAGACGGTGTATTCCTCGATCGCGTAACCGCGGGTGATGTTGGCCTGCGTCTCATCCACCAGTTTCTGCACGGTGCGCAGGTCGCGGGTGTTGCGGTTGATGCATTGTTCCTGCGGCGTGCCGCAGGCAACGAGCAGCAGGAGGGCGGGCAGGAGGAGGCGGCGCATTGCGGATGTCCCTTCGGTCTCGTGGTGAAGAATAGCCGCGTGGGCCTGCGCTGCCAAATGCCGTGTTGTTGAGCGGGGTTCCCAGATGCTAGGCATGGCGGTGTAAACCTGGAGAGACAGCGATGACCGATCCTTTCGACGCCCGCAAAGCCCGCGCTGCCGCATGGTTCCGTGAGTTGCGGGATCAGATCGTGGCGGCGTTCGAGGGGCTGGAGGATCGGTTCGGGACGGGTTCGCCGGGCCGGTTCGAGGTGTCGCCCACGACGCGCGCCGATGGCGGCGGCGGCTTGATGAGCGTGATGCGCGGGGGCCGCGTGTTCGAAAAGGTGGGCGTGAACGTGTCCGAGGTGCATGGCACGTTGGGTGAGCGGGCGCAAAGGGCCATGGCGGCACGGGGCGTGCCGGGGATGGACCGCGATCCGCGCTTCTGGGCATCCGGCATTTCGCTGGTGGCGCATATGGTGAACCCGCATGCGCCCGCCGTGCACATGAACACGCGGATGTTCTGGACACCCCATGCGTGGTGGTTCGGCGGCGGGTCCGACCTGAACCCGGCGATCGAGTATGCGGAGGATACGGCGCATTTCCATGGCCAGATGCAGGCGGCCTGCGATTTGCACGATCCGGGCTATTACACGCGCTTCAAGGCCTGGGCGGATGAGTATTTCTTCGTGCCGCATCGCGGGCGGGCGCGGGGGGTGGGCGGCATCTTCTATGACGATCTGAACACCGGCGGCCCGGAGGACGACAGTTGGGAGGCGGATTTCGCCTTTACGCAGGATGTGGGGCGGCATTTCCTGCCCGCCTTCGTGCCCTTGACCGAACGGCGGATCGAGACGCCCTTCACCGAGGCGGATCGGGAAACCCAACTGATCCATCGCGGGCTTTATGCGGAATACAACCTTGTCTATGACCGGGGCACCAAGTTCGGGCTGGAAACGGGGCATGATGCCAATGCCGTGCTGATGAGCCTGCCGCCCATCGCGAAATGGACCTGAGGACAGCGGGCATGGCGGATATCGAGATCAGGGCACGCGCCTTCTGGACGGATGTGGAGGGCGACAGCCTTGCCGTGGGTTTCGCGGCAAGCGAGGACCCGGAGGATGGTTATGTCGTGTTCGAGGGGCGACCTGGGGATCGCAAGGGGCTGTATCTGGAGGTAAGCGACGAGATTTTCGCCGCCAGGGATGCGGTGGAGGCGGTGGCATTCACCGAGGCGGGTTTCGTGCTGACGATCCGGCCCGCGATGGCGGCGAAACTGGGCATGGTGGCCGAGGTCGCGGTCTTTGTGGGGGCCGAGGATGCCGACGGGCAGGCGGCATTGGCCGTGCTGAAGCGGTTGCTTGGGTAGAGTTCAGTTAAGAATACTTATTCTTATCAGGCTTTTACATGTTTTCTGCGAGCCACGATTCGATGTCGGGGCATTGATTCGCGAATCGTGATTTGCCGATGGCACAGTCGATATGATATCTTTTGCCAACAAAAAGAATAAAACCTGAGGCATAGGGCAATATGAAATACCACATCCTTACCACCGCGTTTGCGGTGACGCTTTCCGCTGGCATGGCAACGGCGCAGGAGTTCAAGGGCGATATCACCCTTGGATATTCGGCATTCTGGGACGACATGTCGGTCAACCGTCTGTCGGGTGAGGCGGCGTTCGAATTCGGGCTGTCGGATCGGGCATCGGTGCAGCTTGACCTTGGTCTTTACGGATTTGGGGCGACCAATTTTGATGGCACGAATTTTGTGTTGCACGGCATCTTTGACGTGAACCCGCAGGCATCGGCCGGTCTGTTCCTTGGGATTGATGACGTAAATGGATCGAGTGTGGATTTCTACGGGTTGGAATACGGCCAGAGCTTTGGCACCGGGGGCGTGGAAGCCTATCTCGCACGGGGTGAAGATGCGGGCGTAACCGGCACGCTGATCGGGGTGGAGGGCAAGTTTGCGCTTTCCGACCAGTTCGGCCTTGGTGTGAAAATCGACAATGCCGATTTCAACGGGGTGCTCGATGTTACGCGGTTTGGGGTCAAGGGGATCTACGCTCTGGGGCAGGGATCTTCGGTCTTTGCCGAAGTGGGGTCACTGCGGGCCGATGGCTTTGGTTTGAGCGGGAGCGAGGCCTTTGTGGGGCTAGGCCTTTCGATCGAGATGGGCGGTGAGGAGTCGACGTTCGGGCGGCGCGGTCTGCTGGCCCTGATCCCCGGTCTGTGACGCCTAGCCCTGCTGGATCAGCAGGGCCGCGACACCGGCGAGGATGACCGCCATCCCGAGATATTGTCTCGGGGTGGTTTTCTGTTTGAAATGCAGGCGGGCGACGAGTTGGGCCATCGGCACCTCGACCAATGCCAGCGTGCGGACATTGGCGGCGGTGGTCAGTGAGAAACCGGTGAACCAGCAGGCCGAGGCGAAGGCACCAAGGAAGCCTGCGGCGAGTGAGCTGCGCCAGACGCGGAAGGAACCCGCCAGCGCGGCGCGGTTGAAAAGGGCAAGCCAGATCAACAGCGTGACGGTCTGGATCGCCAGCGCGAGGGTGAGGGTGGTCAGCGCGCGGGTGAGGAAGCTGCCCTCCGGCAGAGCGGTGATGCCACCGCGAAAGCCGATGGCGGCAAGGCCGTAGCCGAGGCCGGAGAGGAGGCCCAGCGTGGCGGCGCGGGTCTGGAAGAAATCGCCCAGCGAAGGGCCGGGTTTGACCGACAGGATCAGCACGCCAGCCGTGGCGATGGCGATGGCGGCGAGGATGCCGGGGGTCAGGTGGTCGCCCAGCAGCATGATCCCGAGAAGGGCGACGAGGACGGGTTCGGTTTTCAGCCATGCGGTGGCGACGCCGAAGGATTGATCCTTCATCAGAAGAAGCATGAGGGCGGTGCCCGCGATCTGACCCAAGGCGCCGAGGGCCGTCCAGCCTATGGTGGCGGGGCCGGGGATGGGAATGGGTGATCCGGTCCAAGTGGTTTGAATCACGAGGAAGAGAACTGCAAAGGGCAGGCCAAAGAGAAAGCGCACCTGCGTGGCCCCGGTGGTACCCAGTGCCGCCGTCAGCCCTGCCTGTGTGGCGTTGCGCCCCGTCTGGGCGACGGCGCCCATCAGCGCAGCCCAGACCCAGAGCGGCAGCGTCATGGATCAGGCCCCGCGCACCGTGTCGATCATCAGTTGCACATTGGCCGGGTCGGCATCCGGGGTGATCCCATGGCCGAGGTTGAAGATATGCGGCCCCTTGCGGAAGGCCTGCACCACGCGGCGGGTTTCACGGACCAGCGCCTCGCCCCCCGTGACCATGTGTTCGGGGGCAAGGTTGCCCTGCACGCAGCCACCGGGTTGGACATGTTGTGCCGCCCATTCCGGGGTGACGGAATTGTCAATCGCCACGCAATCGGCCCCGGTTTTGGCGGCAAAGCCGATATAGCCATCGCCCGCCTCGCGCGGGAAAGCGATGATGGGCAGGCCGGGGTGGCGCGCCTTCATCGCGGCGATGATGGCGGCGGCGGGTTTCACGGCGAAGTCGTTGAAATCCGGGCCTTTCAGGGAGCCGGCCCAGGAATCGAACAGCTTTACCACCTCGGCCCCGGCCTGCACCTGGGCGGAGAGGTATTCGACCGTCGCCTCGGTGATGCGGTCGATCAGGGCCTGAAAGGTGGCGCGGTCGGTGTTCTTCAGCGCGTGGGCGGCACCCTGGTCCTTGGACCCGCGACCGGCGATCATGTAGGTGGCGACGGTCCAGGGGGCGCCGGCGAATCCGATGAGGGTGGTTTCCTTGGGCAGTTCGCGCGACAGGATGCGGACGGTTTCATAGACCGGCGACAGGGTGTCGTGGATCGCCTCGGTCGGTTTCAGGGCGCGGACCTGATCCATCGTGGTGGTGGTTTCCATCCGCGGGCCTTCGCCGGTTTCAAACCAGAGTTGCGGCCCCAGCGCCTGTGGCAGAAGGAGGATGTCGGCGAAGAGAATGGCCGCGTCAAAGCCGTAGCGGCGGATCGGTTGCAGGGTAACTTCTGCTGCAAGATCAGGGGTGTAGCAGAGTTTCAGGAAATCGCCCGCCTGCGCGCGGGTGGCGCGGTATTCGGGCAGGTAGCGGCCCGCCTGACGCATCATCCAGATCGGCGGGGTGGGAAGGGTTTCCCCCGCGAGGGCGCGCAGGATGGTCTTGGTCGGTGCGGACATGGGCGGGCTTTCCTTCGGCCGTGGCCCTTGGCCTGTAAGGTTGGGGCGGGCGGCGTGATGTTCCCTGCCATGGGTCGGCTGACAGGGCGGGCTTGTCAAGAGTTGTCAGGCAAAGATGACAGTTGTATGCCTTGGGGCATGACGCATCCGCTTCCCTCCCCCGCCCAGCCGTTGAAGATCGGAACCCGTGGTTCGCCCCTTGCGCTGTGGCAGGCGCATGAGGTGCGGCGTTGTCTGGGGGTGGCCTTTGGCCTGCCGGATGAGGCGTTCGAGATTGTCGTGATCAAGGTGACGGGCGACCAGATCCTGGACAAGCCGCTGAAGGAGATCGGCGGCAAGGGCCTGTTCACACGCGAGATAGAGGAGGCGTTGATCGAAGGGGCCATAGATATAGCGGTTCATTCGATGAAGGACATGCCGACGGCGCAGCCGGAAGGGTTGGTTCTGGACTGCTATCTGCCGCGTGAGGATGTGCGGGACGGGTTCGTGTCGCCCGGGGTGGCGTCGCTCGCGGACCTGCCGCAGGGGGCGGTGGTGGGGTCATCGTCCCTGCGGCGGCGGGCGCAATTGGCGCTGCGGCGGCCCGATCTGCGTCTGGTGGAGTTCCGGGGGAATGTGCAGACACGGATGCGCAAGCTGGAGGAAGGGGTGGCGGTGGCCACGTTCCTTGCGATGGCGGGGCTGAACCGGCTGGGGATGGCGCATGTGGCGCGGGCGGCGATTGCGCCCGAAGAGATGCTGCCTGCGGTGGCCCAAGGGGCCATCGGGGTGGAAAGACGCGTGGCAGATCAACGGGTTGAATGGATGCTGTCGGCGATCCATGACCGGGATACGGGGGTGCGGCTGGCCGCCGAACGCGGGATGCTGGCGCGGCTGGACGGGTCTTGCGAGACGCCGATTGCAGGGCTGGCGGTGATCGAAGGGGACGGGCTTTGGCTGCGGGGGGAAATCCTGCGGCCGGATGGCAGCGAGGCGATCACCGGCGCGCGGCGGGGGGCTGTGTCGGATGCGGCGGCGATGGGCCGCGATCTGGCGGAGGAATTGCTGGGCCGGGCCCCTGCGGGATTCTTCAGCTGGCGCTAAGTGTAAGCGGGCGCTGGGTTAATTCGCGATGCGTGGTGTTTTTGGGCGTGCCGGAACGCGTGCAGGAAGGCGTGCAGACGGGCGTGCATACGCACGGTGGGTTTTTGCGGCGTTAACCATGAGCTTGTGGCCGAGTCGGGGCACGGAAGCCGAAGTCGATTTCGGGGTGTCGCCCAAAGCCGGAAGCAAGGGATGACGGTCGGCCTGGGCGCGCGCGGAATTTGTGTCAAATTCCGGGGCGTTTTCTGTGTCAGAAAACGGCTTCGCGCGGGCGGTCGATCCAGAGGAGCGCGCCTGCGCCGATCAGGGCGATGGCGGCTCCCATCAGGGCGGTGACGGCGTAGCCGCCACCGATCAGCGCGCCGGTGGCGAAGGCGGCGGCGGCGAGAAGTTCCCCGGCCAGCCGTTGCAGGGCGATCATGGCGCCTGCGGCACCGGGGCGGCCGTCGAGCAGGTCCTGGTAATAGGCGATGGGGAGGGTCAGGATCGCGGTGCCGCCGAGGCCGGCGAAGAGTGTCAGCAGCCAGAGCCATGCGGTTTCCGTCAGCACCGGCATCAGGGCGAGGTGGGTGACATAGAGCAGGGTTCCCGCCGCCAGCAGCGTGGCGCGGCGGAAGCGGTGGGTGATGCGGGGCAGAAGCAGCATGAAGGGCACCTCCCACCCCGCGACGAGGCCGATATAGAGCGCGGCATCGCCGGCATCGCGGGTGGGGGACGCCTCGAACACCAGCGCGGTCAGGATCATGTAGAGGTTGCCGGCTGACGCGATGGCGCCAAGGAGCAGGAGCCGGATCAGGATGCGGGGTTCGGCGATTTCGGCGAAGGCGCGGCGGAAGTTCAGGCCGGAGGGGCGGTCTGTCCATGCGGTCTGGCCATCGCGGGGCCAGCGCAGGTGGAGCATCGTGGTCAGCGCGACGGCGGCAAGGGTGGCCGAGAGATAGACGGCCATGACATCCAGCCCCCAGCCGAAGGCGAAGGTCCAGAACACCAGCATGGCGAGAAAGCTGAGCGAGAGGGCGGAGCGGAGGGTGCCGAGGATGGCGTCGCGGGCGGCGCCGTCATCGCTGCGGGCGAGGCGGGCGAGGGCGAAAAGCTGGCCGTAGAGCGAGGTGGCGACGGGGAAGAGAAGCCCGTGGCAGAGCGCGAAGGTGAGGGGCGAGGGGGCGATCAGCATCAGCCCCACCCCCGCCGCGCCCGAAGTGGCGGTGAGAAGCGCGATGCGGCGGCGGTTGGCGCGCTGATCGGAGAGGATGCCGAGCAGGACCGAGGCGAGGACCGAGACGGCGGAGGCGAGGGTCAGGATCAGCGCGAAGGCGGGTTCAGAGAGGCCGATGCGTTCGATGCCGACCAGCGACTGGTAGGGATAGACCGAGGCATTGAGCGCCCCGAGGAGCAGGAGCGCCCAGGCGATGAGCCGGAGCGTGGGGTCGCGCAGGACGGAAAGGGTGGTCATGGTGCGGGGTCTTTGGCCGGGTCTTTTGGTGGGATGACCTTGCCGGGGTTCATCAGATTGCCGGGGTCGATCGCCTGTTTGAGGGTGCGCATGAGGTCGAGCGCGACCGGATCCTTGCGGCGGGCCATGGAGTTGAGCTTGGACAGGCCCACGCCATGTTCGGCGGAGAAGGAGCCGCCGAGATCCTGGACGATATCCTCGATCGCGTGGAGGACGCGGTCATAGAGCGCCTTGGACGGATCGCCGGGATAGACGGAGAAATGCAGGTTGCCATCGCCCAGATGGGCGACGGTGACGGTTTCCGCGCCGGGGGCGATCTGGGCAAGGCGGGGGGCGATGCGGGTAAGGAAGGTTTCCACCCTGTCGAGCGGGAGGGCGATGTCGCTGTCGATCATCGGCTTTACGGCGGCACCGATTTCGGCGGCGGCTTCGCGGCGGGCCCACATTGCGGCGCGTTGGGTGGTGGAGCGGGCGATCTGGGCGTCGAGGATGAGGCCTTCGTCGATCAGGGTGGCGAGGGTGTCTTCCAGGAGGTCGGTGAGGGGGAGCGTGCCTTGCGCCGTTTCCGTGGTGAGGGCGGGGGCGGTGGCGGCGATTTCCACGAGGATGGTGCAGGCGCGGTGGGCGGGGAAGGGGATGCCCAGATCGGGGCGGACCTTTTCCAGCCGGGCCATGTAATCGGCGGGCATGTATTCGAAGGCCTCGACCAGACCGCCGGTGGCGGATTGCAGGCGGTTGAGGAGGTCGAGCGCGTCGGGGAGGGAGCGGGCGGCGAGGGTGGCCGTGGCGTGGGCGCGCGGGGTGGGGACGAGTTTCATCACCGCGGCGGTGATGATGCCGAGCGTGCCTTCGGCGCCGATGAACAGGTTTTTCAGGTCGTAGCCGGAATTGTCCTTGTGCAGTTCCGACATGAGGTTGAGGACGCGACCATCGGGGAGGACGACTTCGAGCCCGAGGCAGAGCGACCGGGTGGAGCCGTAGCGCAGGACGTTGGAGCCGCCCGCATTGGTGGAGAGGACACCGCCGATCATGGCCGAGCCGCGCGCGCCGAACCAGAGCGGGAAATAGAGACCCTGGGCTTCGGCGGCGTCGTGGAGTTTGGAGAGGATGACGCCGGATTCGACGATGGCGATGCGGGCGGCGGGGCGGATGTCGCGGATGCGGTTGAGCCGTTCGGTGGAAAGGAGGAGGCCGCCTTCGGTATGGGTCGCGCCGGTGAGGCCCGTGTTGCCGGAGATGGGGATGATGGGGGTGTTGTGCTGCGCGGCCAGTTTCACCGTGGCGGCAACCTCGGCGGTGTTGGCCGGGCGGACCACGGCGAGGGGGGTGCCGTGGTAGTTCCCCATCCAGTCATGGGCGTAGCGGGCGGTGTCGGGGCCGGTCAGGACATGGGGTTGCCCGAGCAGGGATGTCAGGGCGGGGATGAGGGACATGGGGCGCGCTCCGATCGTCGGGCGCTGTTGTCGGGCGGGGCGGGGGGAGTTGCAAGGGGGGTTGTTTCAGGCCCCGGCGCGGCGCTTCGGGGCGGGCGTCGCAAGGTGGGTATTTGGGCCAAGATGAAGGGGCAGGTCCGGGAAGGGCAAAGTGGCGGGGCGGCTGGGTCAGGGAGCGGGGCCTTTGGCGAGGCGCAGGGCGAGCCAAGCGATGCCAGTGAAGAGGCCAAGCGTCAGGCCTGCTGCGAGGAGGCGCTGGCCGATGCGGTTCAGGCGGGATTTCCCCATGTGTTGCAGGACCGCGTGCATGAGTTCGCCGGTACGGCGGTAGCGTTCGGCCAGGGGAAGGAAGGTAGCTTGCCAGAATTCGCGCTGGCGGAAGAGCGGTATGATCAGCGAGAGGAGGAGCAGGGCGACGCCTGACCAGCAGAGAAGGAAGGTCAGGGTAGCGGCGGATTCGATCAGGGTCTGGGCGTTGGGCATTGCCTAATCGCCCGCAGCCCCTGCCAGTTCGAGGAGCGCGGGGCCGAGGTTTTCCACCACGCGGGCGACGCCGTCCTGGTTCGGATGGATGCCGTCGGCCTGCATCCATTGCGCGATCTGGCCGGGATCGGTGGCCTGGGCGTCGATCAGGCGGAAGAAGGGGGCGGTGATACTTGCGCCGTAAGAGGCGGCGATGTCGGTGTAGAGGGCATCGAAGGCCGCCTTGTAATCGGGGCCGAAATTGCCCGGTGCCTCCATCGGCACGATCAGCACCTTGAGGCCGCGGTCGGTGGCGGATTTCACGATGGCGTCGATGTTGCGGGCGGTTTCCTGCGGGGGCAGACCGCGGAGCAGGTCATTGCCGCCGAGGGTGACGATGAGGGCGTCGGTTTCGGGGGTGAGGGACCAGTCGAGGCGGGAGAGGCCGCCCGCCGAGGTGTCGCCCGAGACGCCCGCGTTGATCACCGTGGCGGTGGAGCCTTGCGCGGCGAGCCAGGCGTTGAGTTGGGGGACGAGGCCATCGCCTTCGGGCAGGCCGTAGCCTGCGGTGAGGCTGTCGCCGAGCGCGACGATCACCGGTTCGGCCTTTGCCGCAACGGAAAGGGCGGTGGCCAGCGTTACAGAGGCTAGCGCCAATGTGATGTTGCGGAAGATGCGGCGCGCGCCATATCTGGGGCTGGACAGGTGGAAGGCGATTTTCATGACGGATAAGGGTCTCGGTTCAGGGGGCGGGGCGGTTCTGGCGCTGACGGACGTTCGGTTGACTTTGGCGGGAAATGCGGGGCCGGTCGATATCCTCAAGGGCATATCACTGGAAGTTCATGCGGGCGAGACGGTCGGGCTGATCGGGCCGTCGGGATCGGGAAAATCGTCGCTGTTGATGCTGATGGGGGGCCTTGAGCGCGCCACGGGGGGCGAGGTGCGCGCCTTGGGGCAGGACCTGACGGCGATGGATGAGGACGGGCTGGCGAAGTTCCGGCGCGGGCGGATGGGGGTGGTGTTCCAGTCGTTCCACCTGATGCCCACGATGACGGCCTTGGAGAATGTGGCGGTGCCCCTGGAATTGATGGGGGTGCCGGATGCCTTTGCCCGGGCGGAGGCGGAGCTTGCGGCGGTGGGTCTGGGCAAGCGGATGGGGCATTACCCGAGCCAGATGTCGGGGGGCGAGCAGCAGCGGGTGGCGCTGGCCCGGGCGGCGGCGCCGCGCCCTGCGATCCTGTTGGCGGATGAACCCACGGGGAACCTGGACGGGGTGAACGGGCAGGCGATCATGGACCTGCTGTTCGGCCTGCGCGACCGGCATGGGGCGACGCTGGTTCTGGTGACGCATGCGCCGGAACTGGCGGCGCGGTGCGACCGGGTGGTGCGGCTGGCCGATGGGCGGGTGGTGGAACCCGAGGTGGCGGCGTGACTCTGGCTTGGGCGATTGCACGGCGTGAATTGCGCGGGGGCGTGAAGGGGTTTCGGGTGTTCCTTGCCTGTCTGGCGCTGGGCGTGGCGGCGATTGCCGCCGTGGGCCTTGTGCGGGCGGCGATCCAGCAGGGGTTGAGCGATCAGGGCGCGGTGCTGCTGGGTGGCGATGCGCAGATGGAGTTTACCTATCGCTTTGCCACGCCGGACGAGCGGGCCTGGATGGAGGGCGTCGCCACGGACGTGTCGGAGATCGTGGATTTCCGGTCGATGGTGGTGGTGGGCGAGGAAACCGCGCTGACGCAGGTGAAGGCGGTGGATGACGCCTATCCCCTGCTGGGCGAGGTGGTGCTGGAGGCGGGGACTTTGCCCGAGGCGCTGGCCGTGCAGGACGGGCGCGCGGGCCTTGTGATGGACAAGGTGCTGGTGGATCGGCTGGGGCTGGCGCTGGGCGATCCGGTACGGATGGGCGTGGGCGAATTCCGGCTGGGCGGCGTGCTGCTGCGGGAGCCGGACAGCGCGAATGGTGGTTTCTCGCTGGGGCCGCGCAGCATCGTGCGGACCGAGGCGCTGGCGGGGTCGGGTCTGTTGGAACCCGGATCGCTGTATGAGACGGAATATCGCCTGCTGCTGCCGGCGGGCACGGATCTGGCCGAGATGGAGCGACGGGCAGAGGCGGAATTTACCGATCAGGGGATGCGCTGGCAGGACAGCCGCCGCGCCGCACCGGGGGTGGAGCGGTTCGTGGAGCGGATCGGGTCTTTCCTGATTCTGGTGGGGATTGCCGGGCTGGCCGTGGGCGGTGTGGGCGTGCAGGCGGCGGTGCGGGCCTATCTGGAGGGGAAGGTCGCGACCATCGCCACGCTGAAGACGCTGGGGGCGGAGGGGCGGCTGATTTTCCGCATTTACCTTTTGCAGATTGGGGTTCTGGCGGGGTTGGGCGTGCTGTTGGGGCTGGTGCTGGGGGCGGCGGTGCCGATTGTGTTCGGGGGCGTGATCGAGGCGTCGTTGCCCTTTCCGGCCGAGATCGGGCTGTATCCGCTGCCTTTGATCGAGGCGGCGTTCTATGGCGTGGTGACGGCGTTCCTGTTCACGCTGTGGCCGCTGGCGCGGACCGAAGGGGTGCGGGCGGCGGCGCTATATCGTGGGGCAGGGCGCGGGGGCGTGCCTGCGGCGCGGCACCTGTGGGCGATTGCCGGATTGGCGGTGCTGCTGGTGGGCGGCGCGGTGTGGTTTTCGGGGACGTGGGAATTGACGCTGGGATCGGCGGGGGGCGTGATCGGGGCGCTGATCGTGCTGGCGCTGGCGGCGATGGGGTTGCGGCGGCTGGCGCGGGGCGCGGCGCGGGCGGGGCTGGCGCGGGGGCGGGTGGCGCTGCGGGCGGCGCTGGCCAGCATCGGCGGGCCACGGGATGAGGCGGGGGCGGTGATCCTGTCGCTGGGGCTGGGGCTGTCGGTTCTGGCGGCGGTGGGGCAGATCGACGCGAACTTGCGGGCGGCGATTGCGACGGACCTGCCGGAGCGGGCGCCGAGCTACTTTTTCGTGGATATCCAGCCGGACCAGATCGAGGGCTTTCTGGCCCGCATGCAGGGCGATGCGGCGGTGAGCAAGGTGGAAAGCGCACCGATGCTGCGGGGGGTGCTGACCCAGATCAACGGGCGGCCTGCGCGCGAGGTGGCGGGCGAGCATTGGGTGGTGCGGGGGGATCGGGGGATCACCTATGCTGCCGAACCGCAGGAGAATGCGCAGGTGGTGGCGGGCGACTGGTGGCCCGCCGATTACACCGGCCCGGCGCAGGTATCATTCGCCGCCGAGGAGGCGGGGGAGATCGGGCTGAAGCTGGGTGATGCGCTGGTGGTGAACGTGCTGGGGCGCGATATCCCGGCGACGATCACAAGCTTTCGGCAGGTGGATTTCTCCAGTGCGGGGATGGGGTTCGTGATGACGATGAACCCGGCCGCGTTGCAGGGGGCACCGCATACCTTCATCGCGACGGTCTATGCGACGGAAGAAGCGGAAGCGGCGATCCTGCGGGATGTGTCGCGGGCCTATCCCAACGTGACCGCGATCCGCATTCGCGAGGCCATCGACCGGGTGACGGAGGCGTTGCAGGCGATTGCCACGGCGACGGCCTGGGCGGCGGCGGCGACGTTGGTGACGGGGTTTGTCGTGCTGATCGGGGCAGCGGCGGCGGGGGAGCGCGCGCGGGTCTATGAGGCGGCGGTGATGAAGACGCTGGGCGCGACGCGGGGCCGGATACTTGCGAGTTTCGCGCTGCGGTCGGCGCTGACGGGGGCGGCGGCGGGGGCGGTGGCGATTGTCGCCGGGGGCCTTGCCGGATGGGCGGTGATGGTCTTCGTGATGGAGGCGGATTACTTCTTCGAGCCGGTCTCGGCCCTGGCCATCGTGGCGGGGGGGGTGTTTGCCACCATGGCGGCGGGGTTGATCTTTGCGCTGCGGCCGCTGGCGGCGCGACCGGCGCAGGTGCTGCGGGCGCAGGAGTGAGCGGGTGGGATGGGCAGGACTGCCCATTCTACGGGGCTGGGTGCGGGGGTGTGACGATCTTCGTCAGGCTGGCGCGGTAGATTTGGAACATGCAGGTTGAAAGCGCGCGAAAATGGAATAGAAGTTCCGTTTGAGGGACTCGCTGTTCCATGGGGGGATCATGCCGGATCATGCGCGGACTGTGGCTGTCATCACCGGGGGCGGGCAGGGCCTGGGCTATGCGATTGCCGAGCGGTTGGTGGCGGAAGGCTGCCGCAAGCTGGTGATTTCGGGGCGCAACGTGACCAAGGGTGAGGCGGCGGCGGAAGCCCTGCGCGCCAGCGGTGCGGATGTGCGGTTCCTGCCGGCGGACATGTCGGATGCCGGTGAGGCGGCGGAACTGGTGGAGCGGGCGCTGATGCGGTTCGGGCCGGTGAATGCGCTGGTAAATGCGGCGGCGAATACCGGGCGGGGGTCGATTCTGGATACCACGCCGGACGGGTGGGACGCGCTGATGGACACCAATGCCAAGGGGCCGTTCTTTGCGCTGCAACGCTTTGCCCAGGCGGCGATTGCGGCAGGGCATCCGGCATCGGCGGTGAATATCGTGACGATGAGCAGCCATTGCGGGCAGTCGTTTCTGGCGGGCTATGCCGCCAGCAAGGCGGCGCTGGCCAATATCACGAAGAACAGCGCCAATGCGCTGCGGGCCCATCGCATCCGGGTGAACGGGGTGAATGTGGGCTGGATGGACACACCGGGGGAGGATGCCATCCAGCGCGCGGTGCATGGCGCGGGGGATGGCTGGCTGGCCGAGGCGGAGGCGCAGCAGCCCTTCGGGATGCTGGTGAAGCCCGTGCATGTGGCGGGGCTTGTGTCCTATCTTCTGTCCGATGAATCGGGCGTGATGACGGGCGCGATGGTGGATTTCGATCAGAATGTGAACGGGGCTTATGGGGAGTGATCCCCCGGCCCGGATGGAAACGCCCCGGAGCGGGCAGAGGAGCGGGAAGATGGCAGTCAGGTTTGCGGTGCTGGGCGCGGGGCGCATCGGCAAGGTGCATGCGAAGGCGGTGACGGGGGATGCGCAGGCGCGGCTGGTGGCGGTGGCGGATGCCATGGCCCCGGCAGCGCAGGCCTTGGCCGATCAATATGGTTGCGAGGTGCGGACGATCGAGGCGATCGAGGCGGCGGCGGATGTGGATGCGGTGGTGATCTGCACGCCGACTGACACCCATGCCGATCTGATCGAGCGCTTCGTGAAGGCGGGGAAGGCCGTGTTCTGCGAAAAGCCCATCGACCTGTCGCTGGCGCGTGTGAGGGCCTGTCTGGAGGTGGTGCGGGCGCATAAGGGCACGCTGATGGTGGGGTTCAACCGCCGCTTTGACCCGCATTTCCGGGCGGTGCGGGCGGAGATCGACAAGGGCACCATCGGCGCGGTGGAGATGGTGGTGATCACCAGCCGCGACCCTGGCGCGCCGCCGGTGGATTACATCAAGCGGTCGGGCGGGATCTTCCGTGACATGACGATCCATGATTTCGACATGGCGCGGTTCCTTTTGGGCGAAGAGATCACCGAGGTGGTGGCGACGGCCGCCGTTCTGGTGGACCCGGCGATTGGCACGGCGGGGGATTTCGATTCCGTGCAGGTGTTGTTGAAAACCGCGTCGGGCAAGCAGGCGATGATTTCCAACTCGCGCCGGGCGACCTATGGCTATGACCAGCGGATCGAGGTGCATGGATCGAAAGGGGCCGTGGCGGCGGAAAACCAGCGGCCTGTGTCCATCGAGGTGGCGACGGGGGCGGGCTATACCCGCCCGCCGCTGCATGATTTCTTCATGACGCGCTATACCGAGGCCTATGCGGCCGAGATCGCCACTTTCGTGGCGGCGATGGCTGGCACGGGCAAGGCGGAACCCACGGGCGAGGATGGGCTGATCGCGCTGGCGCTGGCGGATGCGGCGGTGAAATCCGTGGCCGAGGGGCGCGTGGTGCAGATGAGCGAGATCCTCTGACCCTGTATCAGGGCAGGGAAGGCCGCGCGGGGGACCGCGCGGCCTTTTGCGTTCCGCGCGGCCGTTCAGGGCGTGGTGTGGGGCGGTGGTGACGGAATGGGTATTTGGGCCAAGGTGAGATGGCAGGGATTTGAGAAGGGATCGCGGTTATGGCGTTGCGCGCGCGGAGCTGCGTTTCGGGCATGGTGATGGGCGGTGAGGGCGCAGTGGGTATTTGAGCCAAGGTGAAATGGCAGGGTTCAAGGAGGTGGGGGGCGCTGACGGCCGGGGCGTTAACGCTATTGCCGGGTGAAGGCGGGAGCGCGCCGTGGCCTTGGGTGAAGGTTCGGCGGGACGACGGGGGTGGCTTGGCGCGGGGCGGGCGAAGTGGAGCACAGAGGACGGCGCGTCTCGGGCGTGGTGACGGGTGGTGAAGGGACTGTGGGAATTTTGGCCAAGGTGAGAAGGCAGGGATTTCGTGCGGTTTGGGGGATGCGCTGACGGGCGGGACGTTAACCTTAATGCCGGATGAAGGCGGGGGCCGGGACGTGGTGCAGGGTGATCTTGCGGTGGGAGGAGGGGCGACGGGCTGCCGGGCGCGGGAGCGCGGGGGCGCGATCCAGAGGCGGGCGATGATCGCCGGTTTTGCTGCGCAGCAATCGTTTTATTGCAAAAGGTTAGTTGGTGAAAAGGCTGTAGGTTGCGCCGGTTTCGCTGCGGTTTGTCACGGTGATGGTGAAGGTCGCATTTTCTGCGGGGCTGAAGGCGCAGAGCGCGCGGTCCGAGGGGCCGCTGTCGAGGCAGTGGGGGGTGCCGTCAGGGCCGGTGACGCTCAGGTCGAGATTGGCGGTGCCATCGCCCAGCAGGCCGACTTCGGCCAGGGCGGCGGAGAAGAAGGGGAGTGTGTAGGCGTGGCTTTCGCCGGCCCTGATCCCGCCCGAGGACCGGAGGACGGTGAGGGTCGGGGTGCGTGGCACCTCGGCCGCGGTCCGGGCGATCAGGTCGGTCGCGAGGTCGTCTTCGCCGGCCAGTGCGCGGGCGGCGGTGAACATGAACTCTGCCGTCGGATAGGTGGCCGGGACGGCATCGCCCGGGGGGAGGGAGGCGCGCGCGATATCGGTTGTCGAGACGCTTGCCATCAGACGTGCGGCCGACAGGGCGGAGAAGGGATCCTTGCGGGCAAGGGCCAGATCGAACAGCGCCTGCGCGGCGAGAAGCTGCGTCACCGCCCCGGCATTGCGCGGCGGCGGCGGGGCGGTGTCTTCGGCACGGGCGGCGGTGGCCAGTGTCAGGGCGAGCGCAAGGGGGGCAGTGACGGCAGGCAGGCGCATGGGGGGATTCGCTTTGGGACAGGGACTGGGACTGGAATTGCGAGCATTGCACCGGAGCGGGGACGGGGAAAGGGGCGGGCCTTCCGCTTGATGCGCGTTTGCGGTTAGGTGGCGGGGCGAGCGGAGGGCTGGGTCATGGATGCGCGGGCGATACTGGAGCGGCTGATCGGTTTTGACACCGTGAGCGACCGGCCGAACCGGGCGCTGATGGATTGGGTGGCGGGGCTTCTGGCCGAAGCGGGGGTGTCGGCGGTGCTGATCCCGGATTCCAGCGGTGGCAAGGCCAATCTTTATGCCACGGTCGGGCCCGGCGGTGCCGGCGGGGTGATGCTTTCGGGGCATACCGATGTGGTGCCGGTGGAGGGGCAGGCCTGGACCTATCCGCCCTTTGCGCTGACCGAGGATCAGGGGCGGTATTACGGGCGCGGGACGGCGGACATGAAGGGCTTTGTCGCCTGTGCGATTGCGGCCGTTCTGGCGGCGGCGCGGCGGGAGTTGCGGGTGCCGCTGCATCTGGCGCTGTCCTATGACGAGGAGATCGGCTGCATGGGCGTGCGGTCGATGATCACCATGCTGGAAGGCGCGCCGGTCAGGCCGCGCCTGTGCATCGTGGGGGAACCCACGGGGATGGCGGTGGCGACGGGGCATAAGGGGAAGGTCGCGTTGCGGGCGATCTGTGTGGGGCGCGAGGGGCATTCCGCGCTGGCGCCGTTGGCGTTGAATGCGCTGCATCTGGCGGCGGATTTCGTGGGCGTGCTGCGGGGTGTGCAGGCGCGGGTGGCGGCAGAGGGGATGCGGGATGGCGATTATGACGTGCCTTATACGACGCTGCATGTGGGCAAGCTGAATGGCGGGGTGCAGGTGAACATTGTGCCGCAGAGGGCAGTGGCGGATTGGGAGATCCGGTCGCTGGCGGGCGAGGATGTGGCGGGGCTGATTGCCGAGGTTCAGGCGGGGTGCGAAGCGGTGGTGGCGCCGTGGCGGGCGGAGTTCCCGGAGGCGGAGATCCGGATTGAGCGGTTGTGGGAGTATCCGGGGCTGGGGACGCCGACAGAGGCGGAGGTGGTGCGTTTCGTCAAGGGGCTGACCGGGGCGAATGGCACGATCAAGGTGGCCTTCGGCACGGAGGGCGGGTTGTTCGATGCGCGGCTGGGGGTGCCCACGGTGATCTGCGGGCCGGGGTCGATGGCGCAGGGGCACAAGCCCGACGAATATGTGAGCGTGGAGCAGATGGGGCGTTGCGAGGCGATGCTGGCGGCGCTGGTTCAGGCTTGCGAGGCGGGGTTCTGATGGCGGTAAAGCTGGAACGGCTGGCGGATGTGCTGGCGCTGGATTTCGACGAGATCATCGACGTGCGGTCGCCTTCGGAATGGGCCGAGGATCATGTCCCGGGGGCCGTGTCGCTGCCGGTGCTGGATGATGCGGAACGGGCGCGGGTGGGGACGATCTACAAGCAGGTGAGCCCGTTTTCGGCGCGCAAGATCGGCGCGGCGCTGGTGGCCAAGAATGCGGCAGCGCATCTGGAGGGGCCTTTGGCGGACAAGCCGGGCGGGTGGCGGCCCCTGGTCTATTGTTGGCGCGGGGGGCAGCGGTCGGGTTCCTTTGCGTCGATCATGGCCCAGATCGGATGGCGGGTGGAAGTGCTGGCGGGCGGCTACAAGGCGTGGCGGCGGCTGGTGGTGGATTCGCTGTACAACGACCCGTTTCCATGGCGGTTGGTGGTGCTGGACGGGAATACCGGATCCGCCAAGACCGAGGTGTTGAACCTGTTGCCCGCGCGGGGGGTGCAGGTTCTGGACCTGGAAGGTTTGGCGAACCATCGCGGGTCGCTGTTCGGGTCGCTGGGAGAGCAGCCGAGCCAGAAGGCATTCGAGGGGCGGTTGGCGCTGGCGCTGGCGCGGCTGGACCCGGGGCGGCCGGTGGTGGTGGAGGCGGAAAGCGCCAAGGTGGGCGACTGCCGCCTGCCGCCCCGCCTGTGGCGGGCGATGGTGGTGGCACCGCGGGTGGCGATTGCCGCGCCGCGGGCGGTGCGGGCGGGTTATCTGGTGCGGGCCTATGCCGATCTGGTGGCGGATGTCGGGCGGCTGGACCGGCTGGTGGCGTCGCTGGCCCCGGCGCATCCGCGTGAGGTGATCGCGGAATGGCGGGCGCTGGTGGCGGCGGGGGACCATGTCGCGCTGGCCGAGGGGTTGATGGCGCGGCATTACGACCCGCGCTATGGCAAGCATCGCGCCCGCATGGAGGTGCCGGTGACAGAGGTTGCGGTTGAGGGGCTGAACGATCTGGACGGGCTGGCGGACCAGATCGCGGGGGTGGTGGCCGGCATTTGACGGCAGGACGCGAGACTTTCTGGGTCGCCTTTGCCCCGGTGTTGCGCGGGTGCCGGGCCGGGTGATTTGGGTATTTGGGCCAAGATGAAGGATGCAGGCAGGGGTGATGCTCGCCCAAGCCGTTGATTTGCGGGGTGAACCTAAGGGTGGAGCGCTGCGGGAAGGCTGTTTCACCTTGGCAAAAATACCCAATCCTTCCTCTCCGCCCGCGCGTGCCGGTCAAGAGCTGTGTGCCGGCCGCGGTGGTGCATTCGTGCTGGGGCCGGGGCTGGCTTGACGGTCAGCGTTTGCGGCGGTGGGCGGGGGGGATGCCCTGCATGTCGCGGTATTTGGCAGCGGTGCGGCGGGCGATGATCGCGCCTTCGGCGGACAGGGCGCGGGCGAGGGCGTCGTCGGTCAACGGGTGGCTGCGGTCTTCGCGGGCGACGAGATCGGCGAGGCGGGCGCGCAGGGCGGCGGCGGAGAGGGTGGGGGCGTCATCGCCCCCCCGGCGGGCGGAGAACAGGGCGCGAAGCCAGAGCGTGCCGCGCGGGGTATCGACGCTGGTGCCAGCGACGACGCGGCTGACGGTGCTTTCGTGCAGGCCGAGCGCGGCGGCGATGTCGGCCATGCCGAGTGGCAGCAGGTGCGTGGCGCCGTGATCGAGCGCGGCCTCCTGCCTGCGCAGGATTTCCTGACCCACGCGCAGGAGGGTGGTGTTGCGCGCCTCGACCAGGCGGAGGAGGGCGCGGGCCGGCCCCTGGCCGCCGCCGCGCCCCGGGGTGACGGAAAGGCTGGGCAGAGCGGAGCGGTTGAGCGCGACCGTCCAGCCCAAATCGCCCTTGCGGGCGATGAGATCGGGTTCGCGGAGGGGCGCGGCGAGGTGGTCGAACTGTGCCCCGGGTTTGGGGTTCATCGCGCGGATGGCACGGATCGCCTTTGCAATGGCGGGTTCCGCGGTGCCGAGCTTGCGCGCAAGGCGCGGGATATCACCGGTGGCGACAAGATCGAGATTGTCGATCACGCCAAGGAGGACGGGATCGGCGGGCGGGTCCGCAAGGGCCTGCAGGCGCAGGCATTCCGCAAGATTGCGGGCGAAGAGGCCGGCAGGTTCGATGGCCTGCAGCCGGGTGAGGACGGCTTCGACCTGAGGCAGCGGGGCGGCGGTGTCCCGTGCGATTCGGGCGAGCGGCTGGCCGAGCCAGCCCGAGGGTTCCAGCGCCTCGGCCAGGGTGAGGGCGATGCGGGCTTCGGCGGGGGGGAGGGTCTGGCGGTCGATCCAGCCGGCGACATGGGCAATGAGGCTGGCTGGGGCGGCCTCGGCATGATCGGGGGCATGATCGGGGGCACGATCGGGGGCGGGGTCCGCGCTGCGGAACATGCTGTCCCAGCGGGGAAGCCAGTCGCCCGGGGGCGGGGGGCCAAGCTGGAGGGCGGGGTTCTCAGTCGCCTGTTCCTCGAGATAGCGGGTGAGGCCTGCGGCATCGGCCTTGAGGAGGCGCAGCGAGGATTGCAGCGCGAGCGACAGGTGCAGGCGCTGGGTGGTGGTGACCTGGATCCGCTGCTTGGTGGCCATGCAGTGGTTTTACGGGGGATCGGGGCCGCTGCGCAACGGGGGCTGGGTGACGGTGCAAGGGGGGTGCCCCCTCTCGCCTTTCGCAAGGACGGGGGGTAGGGTGCCACGGCGAGCGCAGGACGGGAAGTGATGCAGGAACCGACCCCGGTTGTTCAGGATGTCGTGCTGGTGGGTGGGGGGCATGCCCATGCGCTGGTGCTGCGCATGTGGGCGATGGAGCCTTTGCCGGGGGTGCGGCTGACGGTGATCAACCCCGCTGCGGCGGCCCCCTATACGGGGATGCTGCCGGGGCTGGTGGCAGGGCACTACCGGGCCGAGGAGATCATGATTGACCTGGTCCGGCTGGCGCGCTTTGCCGGGGCGCGGGTGCTGCTGGATCGGGCGGTGGGGATCGACCGGGCGGGTGGCCGGGTGTTGCTGGAGCGGCGGGGGGCGCTGCGCTATGACCTTCTGTCGCTGGATATCGGCATCGGGTCGGGTCTGCCGGAGGTGCCGGGATTTGCCGAACATGCGGTGGCGGCGAAGCCCTTGGGCGATTACGCGCGGCGGTGGGATGCCTTTGTTGCGGCGGCCCCGCCTTCGCCCGCGCTGGTGCTGATTGGCGCGGGGGTGGGTGGCGTGGAACTGGCGCTGACCTCGGCCCATCGGTTGCGGGCGGCGGGGCGGGAGCCGCGGATCACGCTGGTGGAGCAGGGGGCAGAGGCGCTGCCGCATATCGGGGCGCGGGCGCGGGCTGTGCTGCTGGCACGGATGGCGGCGGCGGGCGTGGCGATCCGCGCCGGGGTACGGGTGGTGGAGGTGGCGGCTGATCATGTGGCGCTGTCGGATGGCGGCGTGCTGGCCTCGGATTTCACCCTGTCGGTGGCCGGGGCGCGGCCGCAGGGGTGGCTGGCCGGGACGGGGCTGGTGCTGCGGGAGGGGTTCGTGCAGGTGGACAGGCATCTGCAAAGTTCTGACCCTGCGATCTTTGCGGCGGGGGATTGCGCGCATCTGGATCATGCGCCGCGCCCGAAGGCCGGGGTTTATGCGGTGCGGGCGGCGCCGGTTCTGTTGCACAATCTGAAGGCGGCGGCGGCGGGGCTGCCCTTGCAGCCGTTCCAACCGCAGCGCGATTATCTGAAGCTGGTGTCGCTGGGCGGGCGCGAAGCGGTGGCGGACAAGTTCGGGCTGCAATCGGGCGGGGCCTGGCTGTGGCGGCTGAAGGACCGGATCGACCGCAAGTTCATGGCGAAGTTCGAGGAGTATCCCGCGATGGCGCGGGAGGTGCCGGTGCCAGCGGCGCGGGGTCTGGCCGAGGCGATGGGGCTGCGGCCGCTGTGCGGCGGGTGCGGGGCCAAGGTGGGGCCGGGGGCGTTGGACGCAGCGTTGGCGGGGCTGCCTGCGCCGGTGCGGGGGGATGTGCTGTCGGGGCCGGGGGATGATGCGGCGGTGTTGCGGCATGGGCCGGGGGTGCAGGTGATCACGACGGATCATCTGCGTGCCGTGACGGCTGATGCGGGTCTGATGGCGCGGATTGCGGCGGTGCATGCCCTGGGCGACATCTGGGCGATGGGGGCCGCGCCGCAGGCGGCGCTGGCGCAGATCACCCTGCCGCGCCTTTCCGAGATGTTGCAGGCCGATATGCTGGCCGAGATCATGGCGGCGGCGGGCGCGGTGTTCCGCGCGGCGGGGGCGGATGTGGTGGGCGGGCATACGACGGTGGGGGCGGAGCTGACCATCGGCTTCACGATCACCGGGCTGGCGCAGCGACCGGTGACGAAAGGGGGGGCGCAGCCGGGAGATGTGCTGATCCTGACCAAGGCGATCGGGTCTGGCACGATTCTGGCGGCAGAGATGGCGCTGGCGCGGTTGCCGGGTGGCATTCTGGGCGAGGTCGTGGCCAAGGCCCATGCGGCGATGGGCGTGGCGCAGGATCGGGCGGCGGCGATCCTGGCGCCGGTCGCCCATGCGATGACGGATGTGACGGGATTCGGGCTGGCCGGGCATCTGCTGGAGATGCTGGAGGCATCGGGGGTGGCGGCGCGGGTGTCACTCGCGGCGTTGCCCTTGCTGGAGGGGGCGGAGGCGCTGGCGGCGCAGGGGGTGGCGAGTTCGCTGGCCCCGGCCAACAGGGCGGCGGTGGCAGGTCGGATGAGCGTGCCGGGGGGGGCGCGCGGGGCGCTCATGTTCGATCCGCAGACGGCGGGGCCGCTCTTGGCGGCGGTGCCGGAGGGGCAGGCTGGGGCAGTGCTGGCGGCGCTGGCGGCGGCTGGGATGGAGGCGGTGCGGATCGGGATTGTGGTGGAGGGCGCGCCTTACCTACACGTGGTGTGAGGGGGCGAAATCTGGCACAGATTTCGCGACGATTTTTGGGTGCAAAAATCGCCTCTCCACCGCAGCGCGGTGGAGAGGTCGGAATTTGCGTCAAATTCCGTTTTGGCGACGCCGGGGGTCGCCTTCGGGGGTGATCTTCGCCGCGCGGGGCGCTAGGTGCCGGACGGAAGAGCAAGGCAGGCGAGACGATGGCGTATTTTCTGGGCGTGGATACGGGCGGCACCTATACCGACGCGGTGATCGTGGACGAGGCGGCGACGCGGGTGATCGGATCGGCCAAGTCGCTGACGACGCGGGACGATCTGGCCTTGGGCGTGGGGCGGGCGGTGGATGCGGCGCTGGTGCAGGCCGGGGTGGTGCCTGCGGACGTGGCGTTGGTGTCGCTGTCCACCACGCTGGCCACCAATGCGCTGGTCGAGGGGCAGGGGGGGCGGGTGGCGCTGGTCTTCATCGGCTTTGCCGAGGCCGATCTGGAACGGGGCGGGCTGGTGGAGGCCTTGAAGGGTGATCCGGTGATCCGGCTGGCGGGCGGGCATAGCCATGCCGGGACGGAGGTGGCGCCTCTGGATCTGGCGGCGCTGGAGGCCGAGGTCGGGCGGCTTGCCGATCAGGTGATGGGCTTTGCGGTGGCCGCGAGTTTCGCCACCCGCAACCCCGCGCATGAGGTGGCCGCGCGCGAGGTGATCCGGCGGGTGACGGGGCGGCCTGTGACCTGTTCGCATGAACTGTCGGCCAATCTGAACGGTCCGAAGCGGGCTTTGACGGCGGTCTTGAACGCCCGCCTGATCGGGATGATCGACCGGCTGGTCGCGGCCTGTGAGCGGCATCTGGATCAGGTGGGCATCCATGCGCCCTTGATGGTGGTGCGGGGGGACGGGGCGCTGATCAGCGCGGCGATGGTGCGGGAGCGGCCGATCGAGACGATCCTTTCCGGCCCTGCGGCCAGCATCGTGGGAGCGCGCTGGTTGACCGGCGAGACGGATGCGCTGGTGTCCGACATTGGCGGGACGACGACGGATGTGGCGCTGCTGCGCGACGGGTTGCCGGAGATCGACCCGCAGGGGGCGCGGGTGGGCGGGTTCCGCACTATGGTGGAGGCTGTGGCGATGCGGACCACCGGTCTGGGCGGTGACAGCGAGGTGCATCTGATCACCGAGGGGCTGGCAGGCGGGTTGCGGCTGGGGCCGCGGCGGTTGGTGCCGGTGTCGCTTCTGGCGGTGGAGCATGGCGCGATGGTGCATGCGGCGCTGGACCGCTGGCTTTCGGCGGATGCGGTGGGCGAACATGACGGGCGGTTCGTGATCCCGATGGGAGGGAATGCCGGGGGGTTGGGGGCGCGCGACAAGGCGGTGCTGGAGCGGGTGACGCAGCCCATGCCGGTGGGGGCGGCGCTGACCTCGCGCCTTGAGGTGGCGGCGCTGGAGCGGCTGGTGGCGCGGGGGCTGGTGATGATCTCCGGGGTGACGCCTTCGGATGCGAGCCATGTTCTGGGGCGGTTGACGGCGTGGGATGCCGGCGCGGCGGAAAAGGCGGTGCGCCTGCTGACGCGGCGGCGGAACGGCCGGGGGGAGCGGTTCGCGCCGGATGCCATGACACTGGCGCAGGGGATCGTGGACCAGCTGACGCAGCAGACGGTGGATTGCCTGCTGGAAGCGGCTTTCGATGAGGATGATGCCTTTGCGGGCGAGGTGCCTGAGGTTCTGGCGCGGCATCCGCTTATGGCGGCGGGGCTGACGGGGCATCGCGGGATTGTCGAGATCACGGCGCGGCTGGGCGTGCCGGTGATCGGGCTGGGTGCGAGCGCGCCGTCCTATTACGGGGCGGTGGGGGAGCGGCTGGGATGCCGGATGGTGCTGCCGGACCATGCCGGGGTGGCCAATGCCATCGGCGCGGTGGTGGGGCAGGTGAGCCAGCGCGCGACCGGCACGGTGACATCGCCCGCCGAAGGGCGGTTCGTGGTGCATCTGGGCGACGGTGTGCAGAGCTTTGCCGACCGGGATGCCGCGCTGGCGGCGCTGGAGGCGGCGCTGGTGACAGAGGCCAGTGCGCGGGCAAGGGCGGCGGGGGCGGAAGACCTGCATGTGACGGTGGCGCGCGACATCCGCGAGGCGGAGGTGGAGGGGCGGACCATGTTCATCGAGGCGCGGCTGAGCGCGACGGCCTCGGGCCGGCCCCGGGTGGCGCATGGGTGAGGGCATGCAGCTTGTCGCCGGGGCGCGTAAGTTGCAGCACGCGCGGATCGTGACTTGACGCCACCTGTGGCGCGCTGTAGCTAGCCCCGCGTTGGCTAGGTAGCTCAGTTGGTTAGAGCATGCGACTCATAATCGCAGGGTCGGGGGTTCGAGTCCCCCCCTCGCCACCACTTCACTTCAGATGCTTGTGTAGGACCGGCAGGCGCCGTGTTGGGTGCGTTTGCGGCTGAGCGCGGCCTTTGGTCTGTGCGACAGCGTGCTTCCGGGTGCTGGATACCAGGGTCCGCAAGCGGTTGATCACGCGCTGGGGCCGGGTTTGACTGGAGGAGGCACGCCGCCACCGGTGTGCTGCGCGGCGGCGGGTGGGCGCGGGCGTTCCGGAGGAATTGCCTAACCCGGCAGCACATCGGACAGGAGCGGGTTGGGGAAGCGGCGGTCGCGGGTGATGGCGAGGAAGGTTTCGCTGATACCGTCGAGGCGGCTGGCTTCGACCAGGGTGCCGGAGGACAACTCGTCCCGCACGACGATCGGGGGGATGATGGCCAGGCCTGCGTCGGCGCGGGCGAGGAGGCGGATCATGGCCATGTCATCCACCTCGGCGGCGAAGACCGGGTTGACGCGCAGGCGGGCGGTCAAGGCATCGAAGGCGGCACGCAGACCGGTTTCGCGCGTGGGCACGATCAGCGGATGACGGGCGAGCAGGTCGCGGAGCGGCAAGGGCCGCGCGCCCGGGCCTGTGCCCATGCGCGCGGGTGTGCCGATCAGGCTGACGGGCTGTTCGTCGAGCCGGTGGACGAGCCAATGGGTGGTGGCGTCGCGGGCGGGTGCGATATTGGTCAGGATCACGTCGAGGGCGAGGCTGTCGAGACCGCGCAGCAGTTCCGCCTGCGAGCCGGAGCGCAGCACGACCTCGACATCCGGGCGGCCGATCAGGGGGCGCAGGAACTGCATCTGGAAATTGCGTGACAGCGTGCTGAGGGCACCCACCCGCAGCGCCCGCCTTGCGCGGCCGGTTTCGCGCAGGGTGGCGGTCAGGTCGTCGGCGGTGCGGAAGATCGCTTCGGCATGGTCGAGCGCGATGCGGCCGGCTTCGGTCAGCACGAGGCCGCGCCCGCGCCTTTCGAAGAGAGCCTGACCGAGCGATGCCTCGAGCGCCTTGAGCTGGGTGGAGAGGGCCGATTGCGACAGGTTCAGGGCCCGCGCGGCCCCGGTCAGCGTGCCGTCGCTGGCCACGGCGCGGAACAGGCGGAGGTGATGCAGGTTGATCTGGGCCATTGTTCCATGAGATCGAACGATAATGGATAATATATGTAATTTTCTGAAATACGGGCAAGGGCTACATCGACCGGAACAACCCCGAGATGGAGATTGCGACGATGGCCGTTCCGATGCTTTCCCTGATGCCGGTGCTGCTTCTGGCTGCAGCCCTGCCGATGGTCTTGACACAGGGCCGCCGCCCCGGGCGTCTGCCTGCGCTTGGGGAGATGGCGGCGGCAGGGACGATCCTGCTGGCGCTGGGCGGGCTGGCGCAGCTTTGGTGGGGTGGCCCGCAGGCGCTGATCCTGCAGGGGGTGGCGCTGATGCGGCTGGATGCGATCAGCGTGACGCTGGCGCTGCTGGTGGCAACGGTTGGCTGGGTGATCCTGCGCTATGCGCGGCGCTATCTGGATGGCGAGGCGGGCGAGGGGCAGTTTCATGCGCTGACGCTGGTGGCGCTGGCGGCGGTGCTGATCCTGGTGCAGGCGGCGAGCCTGCCGGTGCTGGTGCTGGCTTTTGTGGTGACGGGTCTGATCCTGCGGCAGTTGCTGCTGTTCTATCCTGACCGGCCCGAGGCGCGGCGGGCGGCGGCGAAGTTCATCCGGGTCTGGGGGGCGGGCGATGTGGCGCTGGTGCTGGCATCGGTTCTGCTGTGGCAGGGTCTGGGATCGGTGAACATCGCTGATCTTGCGTCGTGGCAGGGTCTGGGGGCGCAGGTGGGGGCGCAGGTGGGTGTGCAGGTGGCGGTGGCGCTGGTGGTGTTGGCGGCGGCGCTGAAGACGGCGGCCTTTCCAGTGCATGGCTGGCTGACCGAGGTGATGGAGGCGCCGACTCCGGTATCGGCGTTGCTGCATGCGGGGATCATCAATTCGGGCGGGGTGCTGCTGATCACCCTGTCGGGGCTTGTGCAGCAAAGTGCCGGGGCGATGGCGGCGATTGCGGTTCTTGGCGGGTTCACCGCCTTGTTCGGGGCGCTGGTGATGCTGACGCAGAGCGCCGTCAAGACGGCGCTGGCCTGGTCCACCGTGGCGCAGATGGGGTTCATGCTGCTGCAATGCGGGCTGGGCCTTTGGGCGCTGGCGATGCTGCATATCGTGGCCCATTCGCTTTACAAGGCGCATGCCTTCCTGTCGTCGGGCGGGGCGGTGCGGGCGGTGAATGAACAGCGCAAGCCGGGGCCGGTGGCGGTGCCAGGGCTGTGGGCGGTGGCGCGGTCCTTCGCGCTGGCCATGGTGCTGTATGTCGCGGTTGCGGCAGGGTTCGGCGCGGTGGCGGGTGCGAAGTCGCCGCAGGCGCTGGCGCTGGGGACCATGCTGATCTTCGGGGTGTCCTACCTGATCGCGCAGGGTCTGGCCGATGCTGCGCCCGGGGCGCTGACGCGGCGGACGGCGGCGGCGTCGCTGGGCGCGGCGCTGGCCTATTTCGGGTTCCAGGTTCTGGCGCAGGCCATCTGGGGGCCGGTGCTGCCTGCCGCCCCGGTGGCGGGGGCGCTGGAATGGGCGGTGATCGTGGTGGCGGTCCTGTCCTTCGGGCTGGTGGCCTTTGCGCAGGCGCTGTTCCCGCTCTGGGCGCATCACCCGTCAACGGCCGGGCTGCGGGTGCATCTTGCCAACGGGCTGTATCTGAACGCGCTTCTGGACCGGATGATCGGCGGGTTCCGGACTGTGACCAGACCCTGATCCCGCCGCCTGACGCGAAACACTGATCCCTTGTTTTCAAAGCCCTGGAGGCAAAGATGTTCCTGAAACATACGCAGATCGCGCCCTCGCTGGCCTCGCAACTGATCGGTGCGGCAGAGGCCGCGGCGCGGGCGATCCCGCCGGCCTTTCCGCTGGATGCGACCGTGGCGGTGAACCCCTTCCTCGGCCAGACGCGAGAGGAGCTGGCGCAGGCCTCGGCCCGGCTGGCGCGGGTGGCCGGGGTTTCCCTGACGCAACCGCGGGCCGATCTGGCCGCGCAGGTGGCGGATGGCCGGATCAGCGACGACGATCTGGCAGCGGCGCTGATCGCCGCGACCTCGCCGGTCAAGCCGCGTGATCTGGCCTGGCTGAAGGCGCGGATGCAGGTGCCCGCCGCTGTGGCCGCGCCGCTTCCGACGGTGGCGGAACTGGTGGCGCGGGCGACGGGCAGTGACTGGCCCGCCGTGATCGCGCGCAGTTTCGGGCTTTGGGCGGCTGGGTATTTCGATCGGGGGCAGGCCTTGTGGACGCCCCGGCCCGGGCATGGGGCCTTTGCCGCCTGGCGGGAATGGGCGACGCATGACCTGACGCCGGAGATTGCCGGATTGGCCGGATTCTGCGCCCATGTCGCCGAGGCGCCCGATACCGCCGAGCGCGCTGTGTTGCGCGCGGCAGAGCGGCTTGGCCTGACAGGGGCTGCGGCGGAGACGGCGTTTCACCGGCTGCTGGTCGATCTGGGGGGCTGGTCGATGCATGCGCGCTGGCTGCTGTGGCAGGCGGAGTTGCAGGGCGGGACGGATGCCACGCTCACCGATCTGCTTGCGATCCGGCTGGTCTGGGAAGAGGCCTTGCTGGACCATTGCCCCGAGGTGGGCGGTGACTGGATGGCGACGGTCGCGGCCCATGCCGCACCGGTCGCGGCGACGCCAGACCAGGTGCTGGATGCCATCCTGCAGGAGGCCGCCGAACGCAGCCATCAGCGCGGGCTTGCGGCGCTGCTCTCCGGCCCGATGGCAGAGGGTGCGACGAACACGGTGCGGCCTGCCTTGCAGGCGGCGTTCTGTATCGACGTGCGGTCCGAGGTGTTGCGCCGCGCGCTGGAAGGCCAGTCGGAGGCGATCGAGACGATCGGCTTTGCCGGGTTCTTCGGGCTGCCGCTGGCCCACCGACCCGCAGGGACGGACGAGGCGCAGGCGCATCTGCCCGCGCTGCTGGTTCCGGCGCTGACCGCAACCAGCCAGGGCCGCGCGGAGGACGAGGCCGTGCTGCGGATCAGGGCGCGCGCAGCGCGGGCCTGGGGCCGGTTCCGGCAGGCGGCGGTGTCGTCCTTTGCCTTTGTCGAGGCGGCGGGGCCTGCCTATGGGGGCAAGCTGGTGCGGGATGCGCTGGGGCTTGGGCGCGGGGAATGGAGGCCGGGTCCGCTGCCTCGGATCGAGGGCGGTCTGACGGCGGAACAGAAGGCGCAGACGGCGGCGGCGGTGTTGCGGGCGATGAGCCTGACCGAAGGCCATGCGCGGCTGGTGCTGCTGGTGGGGCACGGGGCGCAGGTGACGAACAACCCGCATGAAAGCGCCTATCACTGCGGCGCCTGCTGCGGCCAGACCGGCGAGGTTTCCGCGCGGGTGCTGGCGGTGCTGCTGAACGATCCCGAAACGCGCGCGGGGCTGCCGGGGCTGGGGATTGCGCTGCCGGAGGACACGCTCTTCGTGGCGGGTCTGCATGACACGGTGACGGATCGGGTGACGCTGTATCGCGATACGCCCGCGCCGGACCATGCCACAGATCTGGCGCAGGCGGAGGCCTGGCTGGCGGCGGCAGGCGCCTTGTCGCGCGGGGAGCGCGCGCTGCGGCTGCCCGGGGCTACGGGTGCGGGGTTGGTGAAGCGGGCCGCCGACTGGGCCGAGGTGCGGCCGGAATGGGGGCTGGCGGGATGCGCAGCCTTCATCGCCGCGCCGCGCCGCGCGACGGCCGGGCGTGACCTGCAGGGGCGGGCCTTCCTGCACAGCTATGACTGGCAGGGCGACGACGGCTTTGCCACGCTGGAACTGATCCTGACGGCGCCGGTCGTCGTGGCAAGCTGGATCAGCCTGCAATACTACGGATCGACCGTGGCGCCGGAGCTTTTCGGGGGGGGCAACAAGCTGGTGCACAATGTGGTGGGCGGCATCGGCGTGGTCGAGGGGAATGGCGGCTTGCTGCGGGCAGGCCTGCCGTTGCAGGCGGTGCATGATGGCGCGCGCCCCGCGCATGAGGCGCTGCGCCTGTCGGTGATGGTCGAGGCGCCGGTCGAGGCGATGACTGACATCCTGCGCCGCAATGACGGGGTGCGGGCTTTGTTCGACAACGGCTGGCTGCATCTTTTCGCGCTGGACCAGGGGCGCGTTGCGGCGCGCTACCGTGCGGGTCTGGTCTGGGAGGGCTGTGTGTCGGCGTGACGCGTTGTGGCAGGTGGGGACCAGTTCCGCCAATCGTGAACGGGAATCGCTTGACGGCGCGATGTTTGGCGGCCTTAGAGGCGGGAAGAAAAGGATGCTGCCCATGCTGACAAGACGCCATTTCATCATCACCAGCGCGGCGCTGTTTTCGCCCGCGATTGGCGTGCCCGCGCCCGCCTTTGCCCAATCGCAAGAGAGGCAATGGGCCGAATGGGATGCGCAGGTGGTGCCGCCGCAATATGACCCTTCGACATCGAACCCCTGGGGGTTGCATCCGCGCCTTTTGCCGACGCGGGTCGAGGTGAAGGCCGGTCTGAAGCGCGGCGACATCCATGTGGATGCGATTGCGCGCTATCTCTATCATGTGCAGGGCGACGGCACGGCGACGCGCTATGGCGTGGCGATCGGGCGGGGCGGGCTGTATCAGCCCGGGTTCTTTACCATCCGGCGCAAGGCGAAATGGCCGCGCTGGACCCCGACGGCGAACATGATCGAGCGGGAGCCCGAGGTTTACGCGCAATATGCCAACGGGATGCCGCCCGGGCCGGACAACGCGCTGGGCGCGCGGGCGTTTTATCTGTATCAGGGAAGCCGCGACACGATGCTGCGCATCCATGGCACGCCGATCCCCCGGTCCATCGGCTGGCGGGCAAGTTCGGGCTGCGTGCGGATGGTGATGGCCCATATCATCGGGCTGTATGACCAGGTGGAGCCGGGCGTATCGGCCTTTCTCTACCCAGCGGAAGAAGGGATCACGGCGCGCAGCTGAGGCGCGCCGTCAGCCTGCCGCCGAACAGATCGGGCGACCCTCGGGCGTGCGGAGCGGCAGCATGGTCTTTTCCACGGGACCGTCGTGTTCATACCAGTAGCAGCCATCCTCGGGCATGAGGCGCGCAGTGGCGAGGTTTTGCCACGGGGCCGCGACGGCGACCACCTGTTCGGGCAGGGGCGGCAGTTCGGGCTGGCCGTCGGGGCCGGTGCCGGAGGAAACGCAGCCCGCCATCAGGACCGGGATCAGAAGTACAGCGAACGTATGGCGGGACATGGTAAGGAATCCTTTGGGTTTCGCCACTCTGTGGCAGGCGGCGCGGCGGTCTTCAACAGGGTGCATGCGGCAGGCCGGAACACGGTTTCGTGACCCGATCCTATCCGGGCTTCGCGGCGGGTGGCAATCGCTGGCGCGGGCATGTCTTATGGCGGGACAGAGAATGTGCAAGGAGCGGAGCGGATGACGCAGCCCATTCTGACGCTGAACGATGGCCGTGTGATGCCGCAGGTCGGTTTCGGCCTGTGGCAGGTGCCGCCCGAGGAGACGGCGCGTGTCGTGCGCGAGGGGCTGGCGGCGGGCTATCGGCTGATCGACGGCGCCGCGATCTAGGGCAATGAGGTGGGTCTGGGCGAGGGTCTGCGCAGCGCGGATGTCGGCCGGGAGCAGGTCTTTGTGACCACGAAGGTCTGGAATGATCGGCAGGGCTGGCAGGAGACGGCGCAGGCGGTGGCGGACAGCCTGAGCCGGATCGGGCTGCCGCAGGTGGATCTGATGCTGATTCACTGGCCCTGCCCGGAGCGGGGCCTCTATCTGGAGACGTGGAAGGCGCTGATCGCGCTGCGCGAGGCGGGGAAGGTGGCGTCCGTCGGGGTGTCGAATTTCCGGGTGGCCGATCTGGAGCGGATCATCGGGGAAACCGGGGTGGTGCCGGTGTTGAACCAGATCGAATTGCATCCCCGGTTGCAGCAGGCGGAGTTGCGGGCGTTCCATGCAAGGCACGGGATCGTGACGCAGAGCTGGACGCCGTTGGGGCAGGGTCGGTCCTTCGACGCGGCCCCTGTGCAGGCTGCCGTGGCGCGGACGGGCAAGAGCGCGGCGCAGGTGATCCTGCGCTGGCATGTGCAACTGGGCTGTGCGGTGATCCCACGTTCCACGCGGGCGGCGGGGTTGGCTGAGAACCTGGACATATTCGACTTCAGCCTGACAGAGGCGGAGATGGCCGCCATCGCCACGCTGGAGGCCGGGGAACGGACGGGGCCGGACCCGGCGAAGTTCAACTGACCTTTGGCGGTTTCGGCCAGTACTGGCGGGCGGCGGCAAGGGCGAATTGCAGCGCAAGGCCGAAGGCGAGGATCAGCGTGTCGGCGAGAAAGCCATCGCCGGTGACGTGCTTTACCCCTTGCAGGCCGATGCAGAGGACCGATCCGAGCGCAAAGACCGGCAGCGCCTGACGCCCCAGGAGTTCGAACGGCGCGGCAAGCCAGTGGGCGCAGGCGCGGCGGACGGCCGTGAAGGACGACAGGAAATAGGCCAGTGCGAGGATGTGCAGCAGGCGGGGGGCGGCGACATAGGTCTTGTCGAAGGCCGTCAGGTTCCAGGGCAGGTTGAAGGTTTCGCGGGCGAGCCACAGGGTATGGCCCGTGACCCTGGACACGGCAGGAAACTGGACGGAGAGCGCGGCATAGACGAGGAAGACGCCGGTCAGCACCTGCAACCAGCGGCGCACGGGGACGAAGCGGCGCCCCTCTTTCATCGCAACGCCGGTCAGGAGGCCGGTGATGAAGATGACCTGCCAGGTGAGCGGGTTGAAGAACCAGACGCCCGAGGTGGGAAAGTTGGGCGGGCCAAGGCGGTAGAGGCCCGCGAAGAGCCAGACCAGCACGGAGGCGGCCATCAACCAGAGCGGCGCGCGCCATGCCACGAACAGAAGGAGGGGCGTTACGGCCAGGAGCATCAGGTAAAGCGGCAGGATGTTCACATAGCCGAACTGGTGCGTCAGGATCACAAGGCCGACGAGGGTGCGCAGGGGATCGGTCCAGACCCATCTCATGGCATTCTCGAACAGCAGTTCGGAGTTCTTGAGCCAGAGCGCCACGGCGCAGGCGGCGGCAAGGGCGGCGAAGGTGGTCAGGATATGGACGAGGTAGAGCGTCCAGACCCGGCGCCAGACGCGGGCGAGACCGTTCCAGAGCCGCATGGAGCGGTCGCGGAAATCGGCGGAATAGGCGAGGCCCGCGGCGATGCCGGACATCAGGACAAAGCCTTCGGCGGCGTCTGAGAAACCGAAATTGCGGGTGGTGAATTCCTCGTACACCGTGCCGGGGACGTGGTTGATGAAGATCATCACGAGGCAGAGGCCGCGAAACACATCAAGGCGCGGATCGCGGGTGGAACGGGCGGGCAGGGAAGGGGAGGACATGGATCACCAGAGCACCCGAAGCGGCGCGACGGGCGGCCTCTTGCCCGCTTTGTGACATGTCTGCAAGGGTTCGATGACGGGGGTGGCAGATTGCTGCGCGGCGGCGCGCCACGTCAGGCGGCCTTGTGCTGACCGAGGTCCTCGCCCCAGCGGGAGAGGATGCGGTCATGCAGGGCCATGACGGCGGGGGTCTGGCGTTCCTCGGGCGTGGTGAAGAGGCGGGTCCGGCTGGGACGCGACGACCAGGAGATCAGGACAGGGGCCAGCACCATGGGCAACGCCACGGGCAGGAGCCAAGGCACAAGCTGGGGTGACAGCCATTGCGCGAAGGCAAGCACGACGCCGCCTGTGGTGACGATCCAGTGCGAGGCGGCCCAGGCATCGCGGAAGGACAGCGTGCCGTCGCCGCGTGTCTGGGCGGGCCAGCCGCCATCGGCGCCGCGCAGCACCTGAAGCACCGATCGGGTCTGGAACATCAGGAAGACCGGGGCGGTGATGGAGGAGAAGAGCAGTTCGGTCAGCGTGGATTGCAGCGCGCGGAAGGTGCCGGCGAAGCCGCCTGTGCGGTGGCGGAGCGCGGCATCAAGGAGGATCAGGAGCTTGGGCAGGAACAGCAGGCCCCCAACCCCCACGGCCAGGAGCAGCGCCTTTGACACCTGGCTGACCGGCACCACGGGGAAAGGCCAGTATTCTATGGGGAAATAGTCGATGGGCGGGGCAAAGAGCGGCGCGGCGATGGAGGCGGCGAGGAAGGCCAGCCAGAACACCGGCGCGATATAGGCAAGGATGCCCTGGAGAAAGACGAAACGGCTCCAGGCCTTCAGGCCGGGGGCGAGAAGGAGGCGGGAGTGCTGGAGGTTGCCCTGGCACCAGCGGCGGTCGCGTTTTGCGTGATCGACGATGTTTTCGGGGGCTTCCTCGTAGCTGCCCGTCAGGTCGTCATCGACACGCACGGCCCAGCCGGCGCGGGCGAGGAGGGCGGCCTCGACATAGTCATGGCTGAGGATATGGCCGCCGAACGGGGGGCGGCCGGCCAGTTCTGGCAGGCCGCAGCTTTGGGCGAAGGCCTTGACGCGGACGATGGCGTTGTGGCCCCAGAAGGGGCCGGTGCGGCCCTGCATCATGGCGAGGCCGCGGGCGAAGATGGGGGAGTAGAAGGCGCCTGCGAATTGCATGGTGCGGCCGAAGCGCGATTTCGCGCGGATGACGCGGGGCAGGGTTTGCAGAAGGCCGAGGTCGGGCGTGGCCTGCATGCGGCGGACCATTTCCACCATCGTGGCGCCTTCCATCAGGCTGTCGGCATCGAGGATGATGGCGAATTCATAGGCCGCCCCGGAGCGTTTGATGAAATCCTCGATATTGCCGGCCTTGCGCCCCTTGTTGCTGGTGCGGCGGCGATAGAAGATGCGGCCTTCGCCATGGGTGTCGGCCAGAAGGCGCAGAAACCAGAGGCGTTCGCGGGCGGCCACGTCATCGTTGCGGGTGTCCGACAGGATGGCGAAATGGAAGCGGTCGCCATGGCCGGTGGCGCGCAGGGAGGCATCCATCGCCGCGATGCGGGCGAAGGTGGCAACGGGGTCTTCGTTATAGACCGGGACGAGGACCGCCGTCATGTGACGCAGCGGACCGGTGTCTCGGGGCATTGCGGGGGGGCGCGTGGTCAGGCCGAGAAACGCGGTGAAGGCCCCCCAGGCCAGCCAGAAGGTGGAAGCGAAGATCAGGGCGGCACGCAGCACATCCAGACTGTCCAGCCCGTCCGACGCGCCGAATTGCAGAAAGCCGTAGAAGCCAAGCCCTGCGGCGAGGAGGGAGGCCGTCAGGGCGAGGGTGCGCGTCACTTGCACCCGGCGGTCAGGGGCGGCCTTGGCCCCCACGGCCTATTGCCCGGCCTTGCGAAGCCGGGACAGCCCCAGCGCGGCCAGAAGGCCACCACCTTGCTGCCTGTATTCCAGATCCTGCACCGGCATGGCGAGGGGCGCCTCGGGCAGTTTGCCCAGTTCCTCGGCCAGACGGTCAAGGTCGAATTGTTCCGGCTTCGCTGCGTCCATCATTGCGCGTTGATCCACTGATAGAGCCAGGTTTCGGTCAGACGGCGGTCGAAGCCCGCCAGATGCGCCGAAAGTTCGACGACGGCGTCGTCTTCGGCAGAGATGTCGATAACCAGACGCCAGATATCGGTGCCGGGGATCTTTTCCAGCACCTGGCTGGTCACTTCCCCGTTGGCAATCGTTACAACCGCCTCAATCGCGGTATCGGCGGGCAGAGGGCCGATCAGGCCACCCTTGTAATCGACGACGAATTTCCGGCTGCCCCTTTCCGCCGCCACCCCGGCAAAGCCGCCATGGCCGGAGCGGGTTTCAAAGACATAGGCCAAGGGTTCGCCCGCGTCATGGATGAGGTCGCCCCAATGCAGGCGATAGGCGAATTCCCGAGCATCGCCCGCGCGGGCGGGGGCTTCGGGCACCCAATAGGCGACGATGTTGTCATTCGCCTCGAGGTCGGACGGGATTTCGACAAGGCGCACATTGCCCCTGCCCCAATCGCCCAGCGGTTCGACATCGAGCGAGGGGCGGCGTTCGTAGCGGGCGCCGGTATCCTGATAGCTGTCAAAGCTGCGGTCGCGCTGGTGCAGGCCGAAACGGCGGGGGGCGGTTTCGGCGAAATAGCTGCCGGTCAGGCGGGGTGGGTTGTTCAGCGGCCGCCAGATCACATCGCCATCGGCGCGGAGAATGCGCAGACCGTCGCTGTCATGGACGTTGGGGCGGTAGTCATCGAATTGCGCGCGGTTCTTTTCCGAAAAGAGGAACATCGATGTGAGCGGCGCGATGCCAAGCTCGGCCACGTCCTGCCGGAAGAAGAGGCGGGCGGTAACATCCATCACCGTTTCCGCGCCCGGGGTGATGACAAAGCGGTAGGCGCCCGTCACGCTGGCGCCTTCAAGCGTGGCATGGATGGTGATGCTGCTGCCGCCCGCCGTGTCGCGTTCCAGGTAGAAGCGCGAGAAGCGGGGGAATTCCTCGCCCTGCGCGGTGGCGGTGTTCAGTGCAAGGCCGCGCGCCGAAAGACCATAGGCCGAGTTGCGCCCCAAGGCGCGGAAATAGGACGCGCCGACGAAGGCCACCAGTTCATCCCATTTGTCCGGGCGGTTGAGCGGGTGGTTCAGGCGAAAGCCCGCAACGCCGGGCAGTTCGGCATGTTCGGGCACGCGGTCGGCCAGATCGTTGAGGTATTCGAAATCGTCGGTGGAGAAGAGCATCTCGGACGCCACGCCACCCGACACTTCGAACAGGCGGACGGGTTCGGGGAAGAGCCAACCCATATGGAAGGCGGCAAGGCGGAAGCGCGTCCGCTCGTCGGCCCAGCGGGCGCGTTTGTCGTTGAAGCGGATCAGGCGGTAATCGTCGTAATCCAGATCGCCGAGAAAACCTTCGGGCGCGGGGGCGGTGGCGTGGGGCTGGGTGGCGAGGGCACGCATCTCTTCGGTCAGCAGATCGAAGGAGAATTGCTGCACCGCCGCAACGGCGGGTGCGTTGGTCGTTTCCTGGGCAAAGGCCGCCAGCGGCACCCCGGCCAGGGATGCCGGCAGGACGGCTCCGGCCACGGCAAGCAGGTTCCGGCGTGAAAGGCGGCCGGTCAGGGCGGGCTTGATCGTCATAGAGGTCTATAACCCAACGGTTTTTTCTTTGCGCCCGGGGCGCACGACTCAGCGCGGCATATAGGCGGCAGGGAAAGACGACTGCAAGCCGGGTTCAACGGGGCGTGATCGGCGTGGCGTGAAATTGCCAAGCGACCGGGCGGCATCTGCCCGGAATTTGCGCAAATCTGATGCTGCAACTGCAAAAGGTAGCGATGGGCTTGCTGCGATTGGCTTGCCGCGATGGGCGGATCGGCGCGGGTCTTGGGGCAACGCGGGCGATGCCGCGAAAGCGCAATGGCGGAATGTTCATGTGCCATCCGTTCGGCTGCGTATCCGTGCCCGGGCAAAAGATGTAAACAATTCCTGCCGGTGTGTGCCGGGCGGAGGAGTGGGTACCGGACATGCCCTTTGGAAATGATCGGGGCCGATCTGGGCCGGAAGGGCTTTTTGCGGCCCTTGCGGGGCCTGCGCCCGGGTATTTCCGGCAGATGCTGTCACAGGCGCCGCTGCGATCTTCGATCATCTTCTTCTGCGGGACCGTCTGGCTGACCGTGTTTCTTGCGCTGGCAGAGGCGCGGGCAGAGGACAATGGCGCGCTGGTGGACCTGCTTCCCAGCGAGGCGGTCTTTGCCATCCTGATCGGCATGGCCGTCTTTCCACGCCGGCTTATCCATGTGCCGCTGGCGGCCTATGTGGTGGGGTTCGGGCTGGCTTTCCTGTTACGCTGGTGGCTGGAGGCGGATTACCTGCCCGACGGGCATGGCGCGGGAGAGGTGCTTCTCTGGGCGATGGTGCTGAATGCCATTCCTGCGGCGATGGCGGTGCTGATCGGCAGGGCGGCGGCAGACCGCTGGGGTGCGGGCAAGCGGCGGCATGACCTGATCCTGTCCCTGACGATGACAGGCGCATATGTCCTGCTGGCAGCAGTCGGCGTGGCGCTGGTGGTACATCTGATCTACGCGCCGCAATGGCGGGAGGAAACGGCGACAGGCCTGATGTCGGCCTTCGAGACGGGGCTGTTCCGCGCCGCGCGGATCGCGCTGTGCGGCGCGGTTCTGATGCTTTTGCTGCTGGACCGTCCGAACCTACGGAATCTGCGCGTTGCGCAGATCGTGCTGCCTGCCTTTGTTCTGTTGGGTGTGTTGCGGGTGATGGGATATTCGCTGCATCCCACGCTGGATGTGGAACTGCTGGCGCTGGCCGTGACGCTGCTGGCCCCGGTCTATGCGGCCGTGCTGGCCAATGTCATCGGGGTGATCGCCTATGTTGCGATCACGGGCGAGTTTCTGGTGCAGATCCCGGTCACGTCGCCCGATGTGATGCGGCTGGAGATCGTTTCCATCCTTCTGCTGGCGCTGATCTATGTGTTGTTGTTGCAGCGGCACCAGTCGCTGACGGAACGACGCGAGAACCGCCAGACCATCGCGCGGATCGTGCAGGTGCATGCGCTGGCCACCATCGGGCATTTCGTGGTGGACACCTGCACCGGTGCGGTGGAGGTGGACGAGGTGGCGGCCGGAATGCTGGGGATGCCGGCGCAGTTCGACATCCGTCAGCTCCTTGGGCGCGTCGCCCCTGCGGACCGCGCAGAAATCGAGGCGGCACTGGGCGAGCGGGACCGCGAAACGCGGAGCCTGTCCTTCCTGCTGGCCGAAGGAGACAGGTGGGACGATGCGGCGCCGCAGAAATACCTGACCGTCCATGCCTGGTATGAACGGCGACAGAATGGCCACATGCTGGCCTATGGCGCGGTGATCGACCTGACGGCGGACCATGTCCGCGAAGAGGCGCTGGCAGAGGCCTTGGCCCGCCTGTCGGAACAGCAGGACCGTCAGACGCGGATGTTCTCGATCGTGTCGCATGAGTTGCGGACCCCGGCTTCGGTCATCTCGATGATGGTGGAGGAGCTGGATGCCGGGGCGCGCTGGGCGGATATGGGCCCGCGGATCAAGGCGGTGAGCGAACAGTTGCTGTCGGTGCTGGCCGACATGCGACAGGCGGTGCGCCCCGAGGAAAACCTGCCTGTGCGGATGGAGCCGCTTGTGCCGAAGGAAATGGCCGAGACGGTGCGGAACACGTTCCTGTTGATGGCCGGGGCGAAGGGGATCGAGATTGATCTGATGCTGTCGCCCGAGGCCGGACTGCCGCGCGTGTCGGATCGGGTACGGCTGGTGCAGGCGCTTTCCAATCTGGTGAAGAATGCGATCCTGCATTCGGGATGCCGGCGCATCGTCCTAGGGTATGCAGAAGAAGAAGGGCTTGCGGGGCCGGTCGCACGGTGGCGTGTGATCGACGATGGCCGAGGCATTCCCGAGACGGCGCGCGCGGATCTGTTCACCGCGTTTCGCCGGGGAAATGGCGCGCAGACGGCGCAGGTGGATGGGTCGGGGCTGGGGCTGTATGTCACCAAGTCGTCGATCGAATTGCTGGGGGGGACAGTGCAGCACCAGCATCGCGCAGCGGGCGGGTCGGAGTTCTGCCTGACCGTGCCCGTGGTCGCGGCGGCGGCGCCGGATGCTGCGGTCGTGCCAGGGCTGGCAGCGGCGGCGGGGGGCGGAAGGCCTCTGGAAGGATGGCGCGGACGGCGGGTGCTGATCGTGGAGGACAGCGATCTGATCGGCGAATTGCTGGTGGCGCGGCTCAGGCGGGTGTTCGGGCAGGTGGATTGGGCGCGAAACGGGGTGGAGGCGCTGGCCATGTTTGACGAGGGTCAGCCCGATGTGGTGCTGACCGATCTGTTCATGCCCGAGATGGGGGGTGACGATCTGACCGCCGCCCTGCGGGCGCGGGGGGTGGGGTGCCCGATCATCGGGATGACGGCGGCAGCGATCGGGGATGAGCGGACCCGGTTCGAGCAGGCGGGGACGGATCGTGTGCTGACGAAGCCCGTATCGACCGGCCAGCTCATGGATCTGCTGGAAGAGCTGGAGCGCATCCGCGGGTGATCAGGCGGGCGGGCGCGTCGCCTCGGCCCGCAGGATGTTCATCAGCTCTGTCAAGGACTTGCGGTAGCGTTCGTCGATCAGTCGGCCATCTGCATCAAAGGCGCTGCGGGAATGGGCGATGGCCACTTCGGGCCCCGTGATCAGGCGGGGGCGGAAGGGGGTGAGGCAGAGGCGGAGGGAGAATTGCGACCGTTCGCCCCCGGCGCGGCCATCGGCGGCGGACATGATCGCCACGGGCTTGTCGCGCCACGCCGCACCCGGCACGCGGGAGACCCAGTCGAGCGCGTTCTTGAGCACCCCCGGCAGCGCCTTGTTGTATTCCGGCGTGGCGATGACGATGGCATCGGCGGCCTTGATCTGGCCGTGCAGGCGGGTGACGGCGGCGGGGAATCCTTCGGCGATTTCAAGGTCTTCGTCGAAGAGAGGGAAGCGGAGGTCGGCATCAATATGCTGCGCCTCGCCGAAGGCGCGGCGGGCCTCGGCCAGCAGGAGGCGGTTGGTGGAACCGGCGCGGAGCGCGCCGGGAATGCCGAGAAGGGTGAGCATGGAGGGGTCGCCTGTCTGTTTCCTTGACACCAAAGGTATGTGGTTAACCGGCCCAAGCAAGGGCCGAACAGACCCGGTCGCCTGTGCAATGCCCGGTGCAGATAGCCAGTGCAGACGGCTGTGCATACGCAGCGGGCGGTGGGAACAGAGATCCTTAAGGTTAACAGAGCGGACGGTGCGACGCGCGGGCCGCGCCTGCGGCGGGTGGCGCAGGTCACTCTACGCGGGCAGCGCGAGACGGAAGGTGAGGGAGGTGGGGCGGTCGTAGCAGGGATGGGCGGTGGCGGCGGTCTGGGCGAAACCGAGGCGGCGGAAGGCGGCGTGGTTGGCGGTGAGTTCCACCCGCGTTTGCAGCTCCAGCGCGGGCAGGCCCATGGCGCGGGCGCGGGTGGCGGCGAGGTCGAGGAGCGTGCGGCCAAAGCCCCGGCCCTGAAAGGGCGGGTCCACGGCGAGTTTTCCCAGGTAAAGCGCGTCCGGGCGCGGGGTGAGGAAGACGCAGGCGCGGGCTGGGGTGCCGATGACCCAGACCTCACCCGTCTGCGCCTGTTCGGCGATGGCCTGCGGCGTGAGGCGGTGAAGGGAGGAGGGCGGGTCGATGACCCCCTCCATGTAGGCGAAGGCGCGTCGGATCAGGGCGAGGAGAGCGTCCCAGTCGTAGGGGGCGGTCGCCTGGTGGGGGAGGGCGGGGTCGTCCTGCGTGGCGTGGCGGGGCAGGTGGTCGTGGAGGCGGATCCACGGCTGACATTCGGAGGTGTGCACATGGGCGGTGGGGCGATAGGTTTCGGGATGGTCCAGCGTGCCCGCGTGGAGGTGGATTTCGCCGGGAAAGCGAGTGGCGCGATAGGCCATGGGCGTGCCGCAGGTGGGGCAGAAAAGCCGTTCGGTGCCGGGGGAGGAGGCGAAGCGGGCGGGGGGCTGGCCTGTCCAGCGCAGCGCGGTTTCGGGCAGGCCAAGATAGGAGGCGAAGCCCGCGCCGGTGGCTCGGCGGCAACTGTCGCAATGGCAGTGCATCTGCCAGAGCGGCGGGGCGTCGGCGCGGTAGGCGATGCTGCCGCAGAGGCAGCGTCCGGTGAGGGGCGGTGTCATGGGGCGGAGGCTAGCGGGACGGACGGGGCGGGTAAACCGGGATCATCCGGTTGGGCGCTGTGCGGGGTGGTTGGGTGGGGATTGGGTATTTGGGGCCAAGGTGAAAGGGGGGGAGGTGCGGGTGAGAGGGTGGGAGGGTGGATTGAAGGGCGGGAGCGGTTTCGGGGCAGGATGCGCCTTGTCTGGACGGATTTGGGAGCTTGGGTCACGCGGGAAAGGCGGGGGTTGAGTGGCCGCCAGGGGCAAGGCGATGGGGTAGTGGTTGCGCTTGTCGAGGGGGTTTGAGAGCCGGGAGGGGGCATGGGTCTTTGGGGCCAAGGTGAAGGCTTGCGTCTTGGAAAAGAGGGGCGATGCGCGGTGGCATGATCCGGATGGGGCGTTGCGCGGCGGGATCTTGGATCGCAGGGTGGCGCAATATCTTGGGGATAAGGGCGATGATTTGCCGATATGCGGTGTGGCGGCGGTTGACGGGCGCGGGGAACGGGGGGAGCATGCGAACCCGACGGAATCAACCTTGGATTATCGCCCTTGCGTTTCACCCGGCTGCGCCTGAACGGTTTCAAGAGCTTTGTCGATCCCACGGATCTGGTGATTCACGAGGGGTTGACGGGTGTGGTCGGACCGAATGGCTGCGGCAAGTCGAACCTTCTGGAGGCGCTGCGCTGGGTGATGGGCGAGAACCGCCCCACCGCAATGCGCGGCGGGGGCATGGAGGATGTGATATTCGCCGGGGCCGCCACGCGGCCCGCGCGACATTTCGCGGAAGTGGCGCTGGTGATCGACAATCAGGACCGGCTGGCACCTTCCGGGTTCAACGAGTCGGATCAGATCGAGATCGTGCGGCGCATCACCCGGGATGCGGGATCGGCCTACAAGGCCAATGCCAAGGATGTGCGGGCGCGGGATGTGCAGATGCTGTTTGCCGATGCCTCGACCGGGAGCCATTCGCCGGCGCTGGTGCGGCAGGGGCAGATTTCCGAACTGATCAACGCCAAGCCGAAGGCGCGGCGGCGGGTGCTGGAAGAGGCGGCGGGGATTTCGGGCCTGTACGCGCGGCGGCATGAGGCGGAGTTGAAGCTGACCGGGGCGGAGCAGAACCTCTTGCGCGTGGATGATGTGCTAGAAAGCCTGGCGCAGCAATTGGCGACGCTGACCCGGCAGGCCAAGCAGGCGGCGCGCTATCGCGAGATCGGCGAGGAGTTGCGCCGGTCGGAGGGGATGCTTCTGTATCGCCGTTGGCGCGAGGCTGATCTGGCGCGGGCCGAAGCCGAGGGCGTGCTGCGGGAGCGGCTGATGGCGGCGGGGCAGGCCGAAGCGGCGGCGCGGGCGGCGGGCAAGGCGCGGGAGGCGCGCGAGGATGTGCTGCCCGGGCGGCGCGAGGAGGAGGCGATTGCCAGCGCCATCCTGCAGCGTCTGATGGTGCAGCGCGACGGGTTGACCGAGCAGGAGGCACGGGCGCGGGCGATGATCGACACGCTGCGCGGGCGGATCGAGCAATTGGCGCGCGACATGGAGCGCGAGGCCGGGTTGAACCGGGATGCCGGGGAGACGATCGGGCGGCTGGACTGGGAGATCGAGCAGTTGACCCGCGCCCATGACGGGCATGACGACCGGCTGGCCGAGGCGGCAGAGGCGGCGCGTGAGGCGGGTGCTGTGCTGGGCGAGCGCGAGGCGATGCTGGCGCAGGCGACGGAGGACGCGGCGCGGCTGGCGGCGCGGTATCAATCGGCGCAGCGGTTGCTGGCGGATACGCGGGGTGTGCTGGAGAAGGCCGAGGCGCAGGCCGAGGCCGCACGGGCGGCGGTGGAGGGCGCCTCGGAGGCGCTGGCGCTGTCGTCCGAGGCTTTTGCGGCGGCGGAGGAGGCGCAGGAGATCGCCGTGGCGCAGGCCGAGGAGGCCGAGGCGCTGCTGGAGCAGGCCGAGGTGGCGCGGGCCGAGACGCAGGGGCGCGAGGCCGAGGCGCGGGCGGCGCGGTCGGCAGCGGAGGGCGAGGCCAATGCGCTGCGCGCCGAGGTGGCGGCGCTGGCGCGGTTGGTGGAGCGGGAGGCCAGCGCGGGGACGCAGCTTCTGGACCGGCTGGAGGTGGAGCCGGGGTATGAGCAGGCCTTGGGGGCGGCGCTGGCAGATGATCTGCGCGCGCCCGAGGTGGGGGCGGAGGCGCGGTCGGGCTGGGCGCGGCTGGCGGATTATGACGCGCCGCAGGCCTTGCCCGGAGGCGTGGCGCGCCTGTCGGCGCATGTGAAGGCACCCGGCGTGCTGGCGCGGCGGTTGGGGCAGATTGGCCTTGTGGACCGGGCGCAGGGGGCGGCGTTGCAGGCCGCGCTGTTGCCGGGGCAGCGGCTGGTGAGCCGCGAGGGCGATCTGTGGCGCTGGGACGGGTTCCGCGCGGGGGCGGAGGATGCCCCGTCGGCGGCGGCGCTGCGGTTGCAGCAGTTGAACCGGCTCGTGCAGTTGAAGCGCGATCTGGAAGAGGTGGCCGCCAAGGCCGAGGGCGCGCGACAGGCGCATGAGGCCTTGCAGGGGCGGCTCATGGATCTGTCGCGCGCCGACCAGTTGGCGCGGGATGCGCGGCGGGCGGCGGATGGGCGGGTGACGGAGGCGAACCGCGCGGCGGCGCGGGCGGAAGCCGACCGGTCCATCGCGGCGGGCAAGCTGGAAGCGGCGCGGCTGGCGGTGGCGCGGTTCGAGGATGAGGCGATGGCCGCGCGGGCGCGGCTGCGCGAGGCCGAGGCCGCGATGGACGATCTGGGCGATCTGGAGGCGGCGCGGGATGCGGTGGAGGCCGCGAAGGTGGTGGTCGAGGCGGCACGGCTGACGATGCTGACGCGGCGGTCGGGGCTGGATGAGGTGCGGCGCGAGGGCGAGGCGCGGGTGCGGCGGCGGCAGGAGGCGGTGAAGGAGCTGTCGGGCTGGAAGCACCGGTTGGAGACGGCCGAGAAGCGGATCGCGGAACTGGCGGAGCGGAAAGCCGAGACGGAGGAGGAGCTGGCCGAAGCAAGCGCCGCACCCGAAGAGATTGCGGTGAAGCGCGAGGAGCTGGACGAGGCGATTGCCAGGGCGGAGGATCGGCGGCGGGTGGCCGCCGATGCGCTGGCGGAGGCCGAGGGCGCGCTGCGCGAGGCGACCGGGGTCGAGCGGGACGCGGAACGCGCGGCGGGCGAGGCGCGCGAGGCGCGGGCGCGGGCCGAGGCGCGGATGGAGGCGGCGCGCGAGACGGCGGCCTATGCCGCCGAGCGGATCATGGAGGAGACGGAAAGCACGCCTGCGCAGTTGCTGGAGACGTTGAAGGCCGACCCGGAGCGGATGCCGGATGCCGAGACGCTGGAGGCGGAGGTGAACCGGTTGAAGCGGCAGCGCGAGGCGCTGGGGGCGGTGAACCTGCGGGCGGAGGAGGACGCCAAGGCGGTGGCCGCCGAGTATGACACGCTGGTGGGCGAGAAGGTCGATCTGGAAGAGGCGATCAAGAAGCTGCGGGCGGGGATTTCTGGGTTGAACCGTGAGGGGCGGGAACGGCTGCTGACAGCGTTCGAGCAGGTGAATGCCAATTTCAGCACGCTGTTCACCCACCTGTTTGGCGGCGGTGAGGCGCGGCTGGTGCTGGTGGAAAGCGACGATCCGCTGGAGGCGGGGCTGGAGATCATGTGCCAACCGCCGGGCAAGAAGCTGGCGACGCTGTCGCTGCTGTCGGGGGGCGAACAGACGCTGACGGCGCTGGCGCTGATCTTCGGGGTGTTCCTGGCCAACCCCGCGCCGATCTGTGTGTTGGACGAGGTGGATGCGCCCTTGGACGACGCCAACGTGACGCGGTTCTGCGACCTGCTGGACGAGATGGCGCGGCGGACGGAGACGCGGTTCCTGATCATCACGCACCATGCGGTGACGATGGCGCGGATGGACCGGCTGTTTGGCGTCACGATGCAGGAACAGGGCGTGAGCCAGTTGGTGAGCGTTGACCTGAAGAAGGCCGAGGCCTTGGTCGCGTGACGCTGGAGGCGGCGTTGCGGGCGGCTGGGTTCGTGGGCGTGGAGCGGGAAGGGGCGGTTGTCTTTGCCCGGGACGGGGCGGAAGCGCCGGAATTCAGGGCAGAGGAACAGGACGGGCCGGTGCTGCTGACGCTGCGCTTTGCTGTGCGGGCGACGGAGGCAGAGCGGGCGGCATGGATGCGGGCGCATCCCATGGGGCGGTTGGCGATTGTGGAGGGGGAGACGCAGCTTTCCCTCGTGCTGCCGGAAGGGGCCGATCTGGCGAAAGGTTTACGGGACTGGGTCGCCTTGACGCGCGCGGCGGCGCAGGCGGCGGTGGTTTGGCGGCGGCGCGAGAGGCCGCTTTATGGGATGTGACGTATAGCCTTTTGTTAACCACCGACCGCTTAGCTTGCCACTACCGCAATCTCTTGCGGTGAATGGAGGTGAGTACCCTGAACATACAAGACTATCGCAAGTGGATGGTCGTGATAGCGGCGGGAACGCTGCTGGTCTCCATCTTGCGCCTTTGGATCGGGCAGTGAGCCCGCGAAAAAGGAAACCCGGCGCAGTAGCCGCTGCGCCGGGTTGTTTTTTGGAGATTGTCCTGAACATTGACTATCGCAGACATCAAGATGGAACCTGTCGGGGCACTTGTAAAGTCTCGCCTGTGGCGTTGGTTAACGGGGTGTGTCGGAAACGGGATTGCCGGGGCGGGGCGGGCGCGGCAGGGTTTGCGGGGTGTGGCGAGGTGGGTGTGATGCGGGACGAAGGGGTTCAGCGGTTTCTGTATGCGGCGGAGGCGGCGCTTGTCGCATCGGTGGGGCCGGGATCGGCGGCGGCGGCAGCCGGGGCGCGGGTTTTCGCGCGGTGTTGGGACAGGGCGGGGGTGGCGCAGGTGCCGGAACCTGTGGCGCTGCCGGTCTGCGGTTGGCTTGATCCTGCGCTGGATGCCGCCGAGGGCGGGCCACGGGCGGCACTGGCGGATGCCCTGGGGGCGCTGGTAGACCGGTTGGAGTGGAAGCGGCGGGCGTCGGCGGACCCGGAGGATCGGGCGTTCTGGGATGGACATGCGAATGCGATGATCCTTGGCCCCGGGGGGCTGGAGGCGCGGGACGATCTGTGGATCGGGGCCTCGGTGATGGCTCCCGGTGTGACCTATGTGGACCATGACCATCCGCCGGAGGAGGTATATCTGTCGCTGGCCCCCGGCGAGTGGTGGAATGCCGAGATGGACTGGACCGATCCGGGGGCGACGGGGGTGATCTACAACCCGCCGGGCATCCGCCACGCGATGCGGTCGGGGGCGGGGCCGTTTCTGGCGCTGTGGTTCCTGCCGGTGTGACGCAGGCTAGAGCCGGTCGAGCAGATCGAGCGTCGGCCAGGCATCGGCGGGCAGGCCGAGGCGGGCCTGTTCCTTTTGCACCGCGATGCGGGTGCCCGCGCCGAGGATGCCGTCCACGGCGCCCACGTCATGCCCCAATTCGGTGAGGCGGGTTTGCAGCGCCTTCATCTGATCGAGGCTGAGGGCCGGATCCGGACTGCCTGCGCGATAGGGTTCGGCGCCCATCAGTCGGGTGCCGAAATAGGCGGCTGTGGTGACGTAGACGAAACTCTTGTTCCAGTCGAAGAGCGTGCGGAAGTTGGGGTAGACAAGGAAGGCGGGCCCTTTTCGCCCCTGCGGCAGCAGGATCGAGGCGGGCAACCCGTTGCGCAGGACGCCGTTGCGGACCTGCACCCCCATTGCGGCCCATTGTTCGGCGGGAAGTTCGGTATCGAGGCCGGTCAGTTCCCAATCGAAGGTTTCGGGAAGGATGACTTCCTGCATCCATGGCTCGCCCGCGCGCCAGCCATGGTATTGCAGCATCTTTGCCCCGGAGAGGAGCGCATCGGGGACGGATGTCTTGAGCGTGACGAGGCCATCGCCATCGCCATCCACACCCCGGGCGAGGATGTCGCCGGGCAGCATCTGGACCATGCCGATTTCGCCCGCCCAGGCACCGGTGGTATCAAGGTCGAATTCCCCGAGGCGGAACATTTCCATCGCGGCCATGAGTTGCGGTTGAAACAGGTCCGGGCGGCGGCAGTCATGGGCGAGGGTGGCGAGTGCGCGGCGGGTGTTGAAATCGCCCTGCACGGCACCGTAATCCGTCTCGAACGCCCAGAAGGCGAGGAGGATGCCGCGCGAGACCCCGTATTCCGCTTCGGCCTTGTCGAAGACGGCATCCCATTGATCGGCGAGCGCGCGGCCCCGGACGAGGCGATCGCGCGAGATCAGGCTTTGGGAGAATTCGAGGAAGCTTTTCCGGAACACGCCCTGCGAACGGTCTGCCTTGAGGACGCGGGGGTCGGGGCTGAGGCCTGCGAAGAAGGCATCCGCTGTATCGGCGGGAATGCCGCCTGCCACGGCCTCGGCCTTCGTGGCCTGCACCCAGGCGGAGAAGTCGCCTCCGCAGGGGGCCGCGTGGGCCGGTGCGGCCAGGACGAGGGCGGCGAGCAAGGCGGCGGCACGGGACATGGACAACTCCTCAAAGGTCGGGCGAGGGTAGGGGGCGCGGGGTTGCGGTGCAACCTGGGGCGGATCAGAAAACTGCGATCAGGGCGGTGAGGGCGGCGAAGGCGACCCATGTGCGCCACAGGGCGCCAACGGCGGCGTCGATCTGGTCGGGGCCGGGGTCGCGGCGGCCCTCAGACCAGACCCAGGGGTAATCGCGCATTTCGCCGTGATAGGCGCGGGGGCCGGAGAGGGCCACGTCGAGGACGACGGCCATCGCCGCCTCGGGCCAGCCGGCATTTGGGGAGCGGTGGAGGGGCGCGTCGCGCAGGATCGGGCGGGGATCGGTCCAGCCGTGGGTGAGGGCGATCAGCAGCGCCGTCAGGCGGGCGGGGATGAGGTTCAAGAGATCGTCGAAGCGGGCGGCGGCCCAGCCGAATTCCTCATGCCGGGGGGTGCGGTGGCCGATCATGCTGTCGGCGGTGTTGGTGATCTTGTAGAGCATCAGGCCGGGCAGGCCGGCGATGAGGAACCAGAAGGCGGGGGCGATGACGCCGTCGGAGAGGTTTTCCGCCGCGCTTTCGATGGCAGCGCGGGAGACGGCGGCATCGTCGAGGGTGGCAGTGTCGCGGCCCACGATCATGGAGACGGCGCGGCGGCCGCCTGCGGTGGACAGGCGCAGGGCATCGGCCACGGCCTGCACGTGCTGCACGAGGGATTTCTGGGCAAGGAGGATGGCGGCGGCGATGATTTCGAGAAGGCCAAAATCGGGGATTGCGTGGATAAGTTGGCCGAGGGCGATGGCCGCCGCGCCGAGGGCGGCCATGGTGGCCGTGCCCTTGAGGCGTTTGTGAGCGCCCCGGTTGAAGCGGGTATCAGCCCAGCTGATGGCGCGGCCCATCAGGACCGCCGGATGCGGGAAGCGGTTCCAGAGCCATTTCGGCTCACCCAGCGCGGCATCGAGCAGGAGGGCGGGGAGGAGGAGGGTCGCGCTCATGCAAGGGCCTGTTCGAGGCGGGTCCAGCCCGCACCATCGGGCAGGCCGAGGCGGAGCCAGCGGGGGGAATAGGGGAAGATGCGGGTGAGGATGCGGTGCCGGGCGAGGCGGTCCTGCCAGAGGGCGGCGTCGGGCGTGTCGTAGAGGCGGAAGAGGGGGGTGCCGCCGATCACCGTAAGGCCTGCGGTGGACATGAGGCGGTCGAGGCGTTGTGCGTCTGCGGCGAGGCGGGTGCGGGTGGCGGCGGCCCATGCGGGATCGTTCAGCGCGGCGGTGGCGATGGCGAGGGTGGGGCCAGAGACGGGCCAGGGGCCGAGCATGGATGTCAGCCGGTCGATCAGGGCAGGGTCGCCGATGGCAAAGCCGAGGCGGGCCCCGGCGAGGCCCCAGAATTTGCCGAAGCTTTTCAGCAGGACCGTGCCGGGGTGGGTTGTCCGGGCCATATGGGTGGCGTCGGGGATGACGTCGCAGAAGCTTTCGTCGATCACCGCGAAGGGGGTGGCTGGGACAGGGTGGAGGCGGCCATCGGGGTTGTTGGGATGGACGATGACCGTGGCGTCGGTGGCCGCATCGGCGACGGTCCAGCCGCAGGCGCGGAAGGCGCGGGCGTGTTCGTTATAGGTGGGACCGGGGATCGCCACGCAGGCTGGCGGCCGCAGGGCGGGGAGGCGGGCGATCAGGCTTGATGCGCCGGGGGCGGCGAGCATGGCCGCAGCATCGGGCACGCGCCAGAAGCGGCGGGCGGCCTCTTCCAGCGCGGCCATGGCCGCGCGGTCGGGCAGGGCTGTCCACGCATCCGCAGGCAAGGGCGGGATCGGGTAGGGCCGGGGGTTGATCCCGGTGGACAGGTCCAGCCAATCGGCGCGCGTGCCGCCCCAGCGGGCACAGGCGGCATCAACGCCGCCGCCGTGGTCAGGCTCTGCGATTCGGGGGTCTGTCCGGTTCATGCGGGCAGAAAGCCGATTGCGCTGCGGCTGTCCATGCGGCTGGCGGGCGATGAAAGCGGATTTCGGCGGGCGACGCGGCATCTTCACGCCACATTAACATCGCCGTCATGTCTTTCCGTTTCCTTGAAAAGGCCAAGGTGAATGTCATCTTGGTAATAGGGGGATGGAGGGGTCGATGCTGGAATTCCTGCCGAAGGAAATTCGCGAGGGGCTTGATCTGGCGCGCAAGCGCGCGCTGCGCCGGAAATCGCGGCTGCGTGTGCAGGTGGGCCATGCGACCTTTCCCATCCTGCGGTTCTGGGACGAAGGCTTTGCGCTGGATGCAGAGCTTACGCCCAACCTGCGCGGTCTGGTCGATGTCTATGACGGCGCGACCCATGTGTTCCAGTGCCTGATCGTCGCCTCGGCCACCGAGAATGGCGAGGTGATTTGCGAATTCAAGCGATCGACCGCCGTGCTGGACCGGCCGGCGCTGGATTACTGGCGCGATGAGAACCTGCCGGTGGGCTACCTGCCCAAGGCCTGATCGAGGTTCGCGGTGACGCGAAAGGCAGGCGGGATACGGTCCTGCCCGGTGAGGACGAGGTCTGCCATCACCTCGGCCACCTTCGGGGCCATGCCGAAGCCGATCTTGAAGCCGCCATTGGCGATGTAATGGCCCGGCCGGCCGGGCCAGGCCCCCAGCATCGGCGCGCGGGTGCGGGCGCGGGGGCGGATGCCGGCCCAGCGGTCGATGACCGGGGCTTGGGCCAAGGCGGGGATCGCGGCGCGGGCGCGGGCGAGGATGCCGTCAAGCTGGGCGTCGGTGGTGGTGGCATCGTCCCATGTGTTTTCCGAGGTGGAGCCGATGGCGCTGGTGCCATCGGCATGGGGGACGATGTGCAGGGCATCGGCGAAAAGCTGCGGCTGGTCGCGGGCATCATGGTGCAGGAGCAGGGCCTGTCCTTTGACGCCTGCCCCGACGGGCTGGGAAAAGGCTGCGTTGAGGGCGAGAAGGCCGGGGTGGCCGGTGGCCCAGAGGACGGGGGCCGTATCGGCGGCGTCTTGGGCGGGGCCTTCGATCACCTCGGCCCCCTTGGCGCGCAGGGCGGCGGCGAGGGCAGCGCAGGCGTGGCGCGGGTGGAGGCGGGCGGTGAGCGTGTCGTGAACAAGGTATCCGGTCGGGCTGTGCGGTTCCCATGCCGCGCCCGTGGCGGGGATCACCTGCCATTCGGCGTGGCCCTGCCAGAGCGTCTGCGCCTCGGCCACGCGGGCGCGGGCATTGGCGAGGGCGCGGTCGTCAGGGATGGGTTGCAGGCGGCCTGACCGGCGATAACCCGGGTCGATGCCACCTGCGGCGGCAACCTCGGCCCACCAGTCGGCGGCCATGATCAGGCTTTCCAGTTGGAACTGCTTCTTGTCGTTCCAGTTTTCCGGCACATGCGGGGCGAGGGCGCCGACAAGACCGCCAGAGGAACCCGCGCCGATATGGGCGGCCTCGATCAGGCGGACGCGGGCGCCGCGGCGGGTGGCCTCCCAGGCGCAGGACAGGCCGAAGATGCCACCGCCCATCACCGTGAGATCGACCCTTGCCATTCCGCCCGCCCTTGCCCATGGTCCGCCGCGATTGCGGGTTTAGGGCAAATGACGGGCGGGGAACAGGGATCGGAAGGGCTGGACTGGCGCGACGGGATCGTGCCGGTGTCGCGGCGGTTCGATGATCCGTATTTTTCGTTGGCCGACGGGCTGGCGGAGACGCGGCATGTGTTCTTGGGCGGCAACGCGCTGCCTGCGCGGTTGCGGGACGGGTTTCACGTCGCCGAGCTTGGTTTCGGGACGGGGCTGAACCTGCTGGCGCTGTGGATCTGCTGGCAGGGGATGGGCGCGCCGGGGGTGGTGCGGTTCACGTCCTTCGAGGCCTATCCCATGGTGGCGGCAGATATGGCGCGGGCGCTGGCGGCCTTTCCCGAGGCGGCGGCGGTGGCGGGGCCGATGCTGGCGCAATGGGCGGAAGGACGGCGGGTGATCGACTTGCCGGGGTTGCGGGCCGAGGTGATCATCGGCGATGCGCGTGAGACGATGCCCATTTGGGGCGGGGTCGCGGATGCGTGGTTTCTGGACGGGTTTTCGCCTGCGAAGAACCCGGAATTGTGGTCGGACGACCTGATGGCGGCGGTGGCGAGGCATACGGGGGCTGGCGGGACATTTGCCACCTACACGGCGGCGGGTCATGTGCGGCGCGCGCTGATGGCGGCAGGGTTTGCGGTCGAGCGGCGGCCGGGACATGGAAGGAAGCGGCACATGACGGTGGGGATTCTGGCATGAGTGCGTTGCCGAAGCTGGACCGGAACAGCAACGCGACGGTGCAGAACACCACGCTGGGCATCTGGCTGATGATCGCGACGACGGTGGTCTTTGCGGTGCAGGACGGCATCTCGCGCCATCTGGCGACGGAATACAACGTCTACATGGTGGTGATGATCCGCTTCTGGTTCTTTGCGGCCTTTGTCATGGCGCTGGCCGCGCGGGATGCGGCGGCGCAGGGGCAGGGGTTCCGGGCGGCGGTGCGGTCGCGCTATCCGTGGTTGCAAGTGGTGCGGGGTGTGCTTCTGGTGACCGAGGTCTGCGTGATGGTGCTGGCCTTCGTGAAGCTGGGGCTGGTGGAAAGCCATGCGGTGTTCACCTGCTATCCGCTGCTGGTGGCGGCGCTGTCGGGGCCGATCCTTGGGGAAAAGGTGGGCTGGCGGCGCTGGACGGCGATCCTGATCGGGTTTGTCGGCGTGCTGATCATCCTGCAGCCGGGCTATGCGGTGTTTTCGCCCTGGGCCTTGGTGCCCTTGCTGTCGGCCTTCCTGTTTGCCGTCTACGGGTTGATGACGCGCTATGTGGCACGGGGGGATAGTGCGGCGGTGTCGTTCTTCTGGACGGGCGTCGTGGGTGCGGCGGCGATGACGGTGGTGGGCATCTGGTTCTGGGAGCCGATGAGCGGCCCGGACTGGGGCTGGATGGCGGCGCTGTGCTGCACGGCGATCGTGGGGCATTGGCTGCTGATCAAGGCCTTTGCGGTGGCCGAGGCATCGGCGATCCAGCCCTTTGCCTATCTGCAACTGGTCTGGGCATCGGGGATCGGGCTGCTGCTGTTCGGCGAGGAGCTGCGGACCAACGTCGCCATCGGCGCGGGGCTGGTGGTGGCGGCGGGGCTGTTCACGCTGTGGCGGCAGCGGGTGCGGGCGCGTCACGGCTGACGGATCAGAAGGTCGATCAGGCGCGCCCGCGCCTCGGGCAGGGGGCGGCCGTTCAGGACGGGGTCGAGGCCGCGGGTCAGGAAATGGCCGGTCAGGGCAAGGGCGGCGGCGATGTCGGCGCGGCTGGCGCTGCCCTGGCCCAGCAGGACCGGGGGCAAGGGCAAAAGGCGGCTGGCCCAGTCGCCCGCGCCGGCGCGGCTGACGGCGCGGCCGGATTTCGGGCTGACATAGGCCAGATCGTCGCGCGTGCCGGTCACGGCGCAGGTGCCAAGGTCGAGGCCGAAGCCAAGCTCTTCCAGCAGCAAAAGCTCCCAGCGCAGATAGTCGGGTGGCCAGTCTGCCCCGCGATCCAGCGCGTCGAGGAGCGGCAGGGTGGCACGCCAGAGCAGGGGATGCGCCTCGCGTTCCGGCAGGGCGGCGCGCAAGAGGGCGCAGACGGCGTTCAGCCCCGCAAGCGCCAGCCGGTCGGACAAAAGCGCGGCGCGGGCGCGCAGGGGTTCCACGGTGAAGGTGCCGATGTGGTCATCCAGCCGGGCGCGCCATGTGACCTGCACCTGTGCGCCGGGTTGCAGCAGGGGCGCGATGCGGCGGGATGCGCCGCCGCGCACGACCCCGGCATGGCGGCCATGTTCGGCAGTAAAGACCTCGATGATCGCCGCGCTTTCGCCGTGGGGTCTGACCGACAGGAGCGCGCCTTCGTCCCGCCATTCCATGGGGGCGACTATCGGCGGGTGGCGCAAGAAGGGCAAGTCAGTCGGCAAGCCCCGGCTGATCCAGCAGGGTGCGGCCAAGCCTGTCTTCCACTTCGATCACCCAAAGGTCGGGATCGCGGTCGCGCTGGCGGCGGAGCGTGGCGTCCACCTCGGCCTCTGGCCCCTCGGCCAGCGTCACCCAGACGCGGGCGCCGGTCATCAGGTCATAGCTGCGCTGCACGGCGCGGGCCTGCCCGTCCAGCGTGGCACATTTCACGATCACCGCGCCTGCGGTCGCATCGCCCTTGGCGGTGACATAGACCGGGATGTCGGCCAGCCGAAGCCGCGTCAGGTAGGCGGAAACCCAGAGGTCGGTCGTCAGGCGCACCGCATGCCCCTTCATCTTGACGAAAATACCCTCGGGGGTCCGGGGGCAGACAGCCCCCGGGGTGGACGCCCCGCGGCTCAGTCGCCGTCCTTGAAATCCAGCCCCATTTCCGAATAGCGCTCGGCCTCTTCCAGCCAGTTCGGGCGGACCTTCACGGTCAGGAACAGATGGACCGGGCGGTCGAGGAAGGTGGCGATCTCGGCCCGCGCCTGGCTCCCGATGGCCTTGATGGTTTCACCCTTGGCGCCCAGGACGATGCCCTTGTGGCCGTCGCGGGCGACATAGACCACCTGGTCGATGCGGGTGGAGCCGTCAGGGCGATCCTCCCATTTCTCGGTTTCCACGGTCAGTTGGTAGGGCAATTCCTCGTGCAGGCGCAGGGTCAGTTTCTCGCGCGTCATTTCCGCCGCGATCATGCGCATGGGCAGATCGGCGATCTGGTCCTCGGGATAGAACCAGGGGCCTTCCGGCACCTCGGCCGCCAGCCATTCGCGCAGGTCATCGACACCGTAGCCGCGTTCGGCGCTGATCATGAAGGTCTTGGCGAAAGGGAAGGCGCTGTTCAGCTTTTCGGTCAGGGACAGCAGGGTTTCAGCCTTGACCTTGTCTATCTTGTTGATGGCCAGCGCGACGCGGGTGCCTTGCGGGATCTTGTCCTTGAGGTTGTCGATGATTGCCTCGACCCCGCCCGTCAGGCCGCGATGCGCCTCGATCAGCAGGACAATGATGTCGGCATCCGCTGCCCCGCCCCAGGCGGCTGCGACCATGGCGCGATCCAGCCTGCGGCGCGGGCGGAAGAGACCGGGGGTGTCGACAAAGACGATCTGGGATTGCCCTTCCATGCATACGCCCCGGATGCGGGCGCGGGTCGTCTGCACCTTGTGGGTGACGATGGAGACCTTTGCCCCGACCATGCGGTTCAGAAGGGTGGATTTCCCGGCATTGGGTTCGCCGATCAGGGCGACGAAGCCGGCGCGGGTTTCGGTCGTCATGGGTTTCCTCTTGTCTTTGCGACCCGTCGCTTACCGGAAAGACGGAAAATGTGCCAGTTCTATCGGCCTGCGCTGTGCTTTCGCCATCCTGATGCCACAGTGCTGAAGGCCTTCTGAGCGCGTTTACCATTCTGAAAGATATTTCCGATGGGATTTCTGCGCCTGATTCTGCGTGGCTTGTTCGATAGGGACCAAAGGCCAGAGCATCAGCGAGACGTGCTTGAGCGGGTTAATCCGATCCGCGAGGCGGCGCCGATCGTGGTGCCCGATGACCGGTTTGCACCGCGCCGACAGCAGGTGCCGCGCCCTGTGGTGGAGCCTCGGGTCATTCGCGGCAGATGCTGGGTCATTGATGGCGATACGATTGTCATAGACAAGGTCCATATCCGGCTGGCCGGGATAGATGCCCCGGAACTGGACCATCCTTACGGACAGAAGGCGAAGTGGACCTTGCATGCCCTGTGCAAGGGGCAGGTGATCACGGCAATCACGGATGGGGAGGTTTCGCATGAGCGGGCGGTAGCCATCTGTCGCCTGCCCGACGGGCGCGATCTGGCGGCAGAGATGGTGAAGGCCGGGATGGCGATTGACTGGCCGAAATACTCCGGCGGTCGCTATGGACATCTGGAGCCTCCCGGTCTGCGAAAGAGGCTCTGGCGGGCGGATGCGCGGCAGTGGGGCCAGATGCTGCCAACCAGACGGGAAAGCTAGGACAGGTCCTTTCGCGAAACCATCTGCGCAAGCAGGGCGCGGGCGGCGGCCTGTTCGGCGGCGCGTTTGCCGGTGGCGGTGCCGGTAGCGGTCTCGCCAGAGGCGAGGCGGGCCTCGACCGTAAAGAGCGGTTGGTGATCGGGACCTTCGCGCCCGGTTTCGACATAGGCGGGCGGCGGCAGGCCACGGGCTTGCGCCCATTCCTGCAGGCTGGATTTTGCGTCGCGGGTTTCGCCTTGCGCTGCGGCGGCGATGCGCGCGCCCCAGAGGCGCAAGACGGCATCGCGCGCGGCCTCGAATCCGGCATCGAGATAGATCGCAGCGATGACCGCCTCCATCGCGTCGCCCAGAAGCGCCTCCTTGCGGCGCCCGCCCGAGAGCATCTCGGAGCGGCCGAGTTTCAGCACCTCGCCCAGCCCCACCTCGCGGGCGACATCGGCGCAGGTTTCCTGACGGACGAGCGCGTTGAAACGGGGGGCGAGGGTGCCCTCGCTGGCCTGGCCATCGCCGTGGAAGAGCGCGGTGGCGATGGTCAGGCCAAGCACACGGTCGCCCAGAAATTCCAGCCGTTCGTTCGAGGGCCGGGTCTGGGACGAGATGGAGGCATGGGTAACGGCACGCACGAGAAGCTCCGGGCGCCGGAAGTCGTGCCCGATCCGGGCCGCGAAGGCGGCAAGATCTGCCGCCAGCCTGACGCGCTGGTCGCTCATGCGACCGCCCCGGTCATGGTGCGGCCCCGATCACTCGACCGCCTTGAAGAAGCGGTCGGCGCGCCATGTCCAGAAGAACAGCATGGAACGCCCGGCCGAGGAGAACATGATCCGGTCGGCGCGACCGATCAGGTATTCGGCCGGCACGAAGCCCACGCCGCCGACCGCCTGACCGAAGCGGCTGTCCTGCGAATTGTCGCGATTGTCGCCGAGGAAGAAGTAATGGCCCGCCGGGACGGTGAAGATGTCGGTGTTGTCGGCAAAGCCGCCATCGTCGATGTTGAGCACGTTATGCGTGCGCCCGCCCGGCAGGGTTTCGGTGGAACGCGACGAGGTGCAGATGCCGCCTTCGCCCACGGGACCGTTTTCGCAGCGGGGAAGCTGGCCCATCGGACCCTGCTTTTCGTAAATTTCCTCGAAGGTGCCAGCGGGGGTTTGCGGCACGATTTCGCCGTTCAGGTAGAGGATGCCGTCCCGCATCTGCACGGTGTCACCCGGCATCCCGACGAGGCGTTTGATGAAGTCGCTGCCGTTGACGGGGTGGCGGAACACCACGACATCGCCACGTTCGGGTTCGGAGGCGAGGATGCGACCGGAGAAGGGGCAGGCGGCGAAGGGGCAGGAATAGCGGGAATAGCCATAGGCCATCTTGTTGACGAAGAGGAAGTCGCCGATGAGGAGCGTGTCCTTCATCGACCCGGAGGGAATCCAGAAGGGTTGAAAGAACAGGGTGCGGAACACACCTGCGATCACCAGTGCCCAGAGCACCGTCTTGACGGTTTCGACGAGTCCGCCTTCGCTTTTGGCCTTGCTGCCTGCCATTTCGTCCACTCTGCTTGGGGTCCGTCTGTGCGGATCGGGGTTCATTGCGCGCACGGCGCGGGGGAGTCAAGTTCCCGGCGAGGGTTCCCTCGCGACCAGAGGGCGCGCCTCGATCACCACGAAGGCCTGCGCCCAGGGGTGATCGTCGGTCAGGGTGACGTGGATCAGGGCCTCATGTCCCGGGGGGGTCATCTCGCGCAGGCGTTCGGCGGCCCAGCCGGTCACATGCATGACGGGCTGGCCGGAGCGAAGATTGGTGACGGCCATGTCCTTCCACGAGATGCCCATGCGCAGGCCGGTGCCGAGCGCCTTGGAACAGGCCTCTTTCGCGGCCCAGCGTTTGGCATAGGTGGCGGCGATGGCGCGGGGGCGACCTTCGGCCTTGCGCTGTTCGCGGTCGGTGAAGACGCGATCCTTGAAGCGGGTGCCGAAACGGGCGATCGTCGCTTCGATCCGGTCGATATTGGCGAGATCGGTGCCGATGCCCAGGATCATGCGCTGGCGTTCCCTGCGGGGTCGGCCCTACGAATTTCCTGCGAAAATTCAGGGCCGAACTGCGGCGTGGGGGCGTGATTTTTCGCAGGAAAATCGTGCGCCCCCAGGGCGGGTGGGGGGGTCATGGCTGCGCCTCGCGCGCCGCATCCATGCGGCGGCGCATCTCTTCTATGGCGGGGCCGAGGCCGCGGAAGATCGCCTCGCCGATCAGGAAATGGCCGATGTTCAGTTCCATCACCTCGGACATGGCGGCGATGGGGGCCACGTTGTCATAGGTCAGGCCGTGGCCTGCATGGACTTCGAGGCCCAGCGCATGGGCAAGCTTTGCCCCCCGGCGCAGGCCTTCGAGTTCCTCTGTCGCCTCGGCTTCGCGCCCCTCGGCGAGGAGTTCGGAATAGTGGCCGGTGTGCAGTTCCACCACGGCGGCACCGATGCGGGCGGAGGCCTCGATCTGGCGCGGGTCGTGGCCGATGAACATGGAGACGCGGGCGCCCGCCTCGCGCAGGGGGGCTATGTAATCGGTCAGGCGGTCGATGTCGCCCGCCACGTCAAGGCCGCCTTCGGTGGTGCGTTCCTCGCGCTTTTCCGGCACGAGGCAGACGGCATGGGGTTTGTGCCGCAGCGCGATGGCCTGCATTTCCGCCGTGGCGGCGCATTCGAAGTTGAGCGGGATGGAGATGCCTGCGACCAGCGCCTCGATATCGGCGTCGCGGATATGGCGGCGATCTTCGCGCAGGTGGGCGGTGATGCCATCGGCGCCTGCCGCCTCGGCCAGCAGGGCGGCGCGCAGGGGTTCGGGCCAGGCGCTGCCGCGCGCGTTGCGCACGGTGGCCACGTGGTCGATGTTCACGCCCAGCCTGAGCCGCCCTTGAAATGTCATGGTCTGTCTGTCCTTCCGGTTCCCGAGTCGCGGTAGAGATTAGGTCGGACCGGCGGCGTCGTCATCCCCCGGACCACGGGTGCCTTCGCCAAGCGTCTTGAGCCGGGCAGCGGCAGCCTCCAGCGTTTCGCGCAGTTTGCGGCGGCGTTCGCTGCGTTCGGCGGAGCGGGCGGCGCGCGCCTTCTGGTAGGCGGTCACAAGGGGAATGGTGAGGTAATAGAAAAGCGCCGACAGCACGAAGCCGGGGCCGAGCGCGCCGAGGACATAGGGCAGATAGATTTCCTGCCAGAACTGCACCAGCCCGTCCCATTGCGTGTGTTCGGGGCCAAACAGCGCCTTGACGTTGAACCACAGGTCACTGCCCGCATTGGCGAAGGCCATTCCGATATATTCCGGCGAGAGCGGTTTCTGGATGCCCAGCATCCAGTGGCCCAGCGTCATGGCGAGGACGGCGAAGAAAGGTGTGGTGATCGGGTTGGTGTTGAAGGTGGCCAGCAGTGCCGCCAGCAGATTTCCGTTCACTGCCCGCGATGCCAGCCATGCGGCGATGAACTGCATGCCCGGAAGTGGCATGAAGCCCACCATGGACCCGGCAAAGACCCCGCGCGCGATCCGGTGGGGGCTGTCGGGCAGGCGGCGCATGCGGTGCAGGACGTATTGCGTGGCCCGCCGGAAGCCGCCCTGCGGATAAACCATCTCGCGGGTCCATCCCCAGAGGGTGCGAGGATTGCGCCGCTTGAAAACCAAAACGAATTCTCCCGCCCCCGGTCAGGGCTTTCGCGTCATATCGCGGTGACGTGAAATCTGGGCGACATCGGTCTCGGCCTCGAGCGCGGTCATGACCATGTGCAGATGTTCGACATCGCGAAGGTCCACATCAACGATAAGCCGATAATAGTCCGGCTTTCGGTCTGTAAACCTGAGGTCCGAGATATTTGCCTTCTGTTCGCCGATCAAGGTGCATATTCGGCCCAGAACGCCCGCGTCGTTCGAGATGGTGATTTCGAAGGACACGGTATGCACCGCTGCATGGCGACCGGAATGCCAGTGCAGATCAACCCAGCGGCCGGGCTGTTCCTCGAATTCCTCAAGTGCGGGGCAGTCGATGGCGTGGACCACCACGCCCTGGCCCCGATAGGTGATGCCCACGATCCGTTCGCCCGGCACGGGTTGGCAGCAGGGGGCGCGGCGGAAGGATTGATCATCGGAGAGGCCTACGACGGGGCGGGAGGCATCCACCTCGTCGTCCTGGGCGCGGGCAAGTTCCGGGTAGAGCGTTTCGACCACGCGACGGGCGGTGATCTCGGCGCTGCCCAAGCGGGCGAGTAGATCCTGTTCGTCGGCAAGGCCCAGCATCTTGGCGGCCGTGCGCAGGGCCTTGTCGGTGGCCTTCTTGCCGACATGGTCAAAGGCGGCACGGGCGAGTTCCTGGCCGAGCTTGACGAAGCGGCCCTTGTCCTCTTCGCGCAGCGACTTGCGGATCGCCGCCTTGGCGCGGCCGGTGGTGACGATGTCGATCCAGGAGGCCTGCGGGCGCTGGCCTTCGGCGGTGATGATTTCGACGGATTGGCCGTTTTTCAGGCGCGTCCAGAGGGGAACGCGGATGCCATCGACCTTGGCCGAGACGCAGGAATTGCCGATGCGGGTATGAATGGCGTAGGCGTAGTCGAGCGGGGTCGCCCCGCGTGGCAGTTGCACCACATCGCCCTTGGGGGTGAAGCAGAACACCTGATCGGAATACATCTCCATCTTCACATGTTCGAGGAATTCGTCGTGATCCTCGGCATCGAAGCGTTCGGTCAGGGACGCGATCCATTTGGCCGGATCGACGGCAAAGGGGTTCTGGGCGCGGACGCCTTCGCGATAGGACCAGTGCGCCGCGACGCCCGCTTCGGCCACCTCGTGCATTTCGCGGGTTCTGATCTGCACCTCGACCCTTTTGCCATCGCGGCCCGACACCGTGGTGTGGATCGAGCGGTAGCCGTTGGATTTGGGCTGGCTGATGTAATCCTTGAACCGGCCCGGCACGGCGCGCCAGCGTTGGTGGATGACGCCGAGGATGCGGTAGCAATCGGCCACCGACCCGCAGATGACGCGAAAGCCGTAGATATCGGAAAGGCGGGAGAAGGCGAGATCCTTTTCCTGCATCTTGCGCCAGATCGAATAGGGTTTCTTGGCGCGGCCATAGACATCGGCCTCGATCTGGACCTTTTCGAGTTCCAGCCGGATGTCGGCGGTGATCTTGTGGACCACGTCACCCGCTTCGCGTTGCAGGGTGATGAAGCGGCGGATGATGGAGTTGCGCGCTTCGGGGTTCAGGACACGGAAGCCGAGGTCTTCGAGTTCCTCGCGCATCCATTGCATCCCCATGCGGCCGGCGAGGGGGGCGAAGATTTCCATGGTCTCGCGGGCCTTCTGGGCCTGCTTTTCCGGCTTCATGCTCTTGATCGTGCGCATGTTGTGCAGCCGGTCGGCCAGCTTTACCAGGATAACGCGCAGATCCTTGGACATGGCCATGAAGAGCTTGCGGAAGTTTTCCGCCTGCTGGCTTTGCGCCGAGGACAGTTCGATATTGGTAAGCTTGGTCACGCCATTGACCAGTTCCGCCACTTCTTCGCCGAACAGGTTGGCGATGTCGGTATAGGTGGAGCGGGTATCCTCGATCGTGTCGTGCAGAAGGGCGGTGATGATCGTGGCGTCATCCAGTCGCTGTTCGGTCAGGATGGCGGCGACGGCGACGGGATGGGTGAAATAGGGTTCACCCGACTTGCGCATCTGCCCGTCATGCATCTTGAAGCCGTAGGCATAGGCCTTGCGGATCAGGTCGGCATTGGTGCGCGGGTTGTAGTTGCGGACAAGGGCGATGAGGTCTTCGACGTCGATCATCATCGCCCCTGGGATCGGGCTGCGGCCCGGATCAGTTGTCGCCTTGCGCTTCCATCAGCGCGCGGAGGAGTTTCTCTTCGGACATGTCGTCCTGCATGGGACGGTCGATTTCGCCCGACATCAGGAGCGCCATCTGGTCATCCTCGGGTTCATCGACCTCGATCTGGGTCTGATACGATTCGATCATGCGTTCGCGCAGAACCTCGGCCGATTGGGTTTCCTCGGCGATTTCGCGCAGGGCGACGACGGGGTTCTTGTCATTGTCGCGGTCAATGGTGATCGGCGAGCCGGACTGGATTTCGCGCGCACGATGTGCGGCGAGCATCACCAGTTCAAAACGGTTCGGCACCTTGTCAACGCAATCTTCGACCGTCACGCGGGCCATGGGCTGCTCCAGTTCGGATGGGGGGCATGGAAGCGCCTATCTAGTCGCATCATCCGTTATTGACAAGCGTTGAATCCGGCAGCGAGGGGGCGAACCTCGGCGCGGTCGGCGGCGGGGAGGGCGGCGGTCATCCCTGCGATGGTCTGGCCGGTGACGGGATGCGCCCAGTCCGGGGCCACGTCGCAGAGGGGAACAAGGACGAAGGCCCGATCCTGCAGGCGGGGATGGGGCAGGATCAGGCGATCGGGCGCGAGGCGGCGCTGGTCGTCGGCGGGCAGGTCGCGCCATTGGCGATGGGTGACGAGGTCCGGCAGGACCATCTGACCAAAGGCGATGAGATCGAGGTCGAGCGTGCGCATCCCCCAGCGGGTTTCGCGCCGGCGACCATGGGTTTCTTCGATCGCATGGAGGCGGGCGAGCACCTGTTCGGGATCGAGCGTCGCGGGAAGCGGTGCGGCGATGGCGGCATTCACATAATCGGGACCGGCCCCTGCGGGAAAGCAGGGCGTTTCATATATACGACTGGTCGCGTGCGGGCCGAGGGCATCGGTGAGGTCGCGAAGGGCATGGCGCAGCGTTTCCAGCGGCGAATGGCCGTCATGGGGAAGGTTGGCGCCAAGGGCGATGAGCAACTTCTGGCCATCGGCTGTCATCGCTGTACCCTTTCGTATAGCCGAACTTGAATGGATTCTATTTCGCACCGATAACTTGAACCAGTTCACCACGTCTTTCGCTGTTTTGTCGCAGATTGTTCCGAATTGCGTCGGGGAACCGTATTGAGGGGAAAACATAATGTTTTACAAGGACGAACGGCTTGCGCTGTTCATCGACGGATCGAACCTCTATGCCGCTGCAAAGGCACTTGGTTTCGATATCGACTACAAGCTTCTGCGCCAGGAATTCATGCGGCGGGGAAAGCTGCTGCGCGCCTTCTATTACACGGCGCTTCTGGAGAATGACGACTATTCGCCGATCCGGCCGCTGGTGGACTGGTTGAATTACAACGGGTTCACGATGGTGACGAAACCCGCCAAGGAATACACCGACAGCCAGGGGCGGCGGAAGGTGAAGGGGAACATGGATATCGAACTGACGGTCGATGCCATGGAACTTGCGCCGCGGGTGGATCACATCGTGTTGTTTTCCGGCGACGGGGATTTCCGGCCGCTGGTGGAAAGCCTGCAACGGCAGGGGGTGCGGGTATCGGTCGTGTCCACCATCCGCAGCCAGCCGCCGATGATCGCCGACGAATTGCGTCGGCAGGCCGACAATTTCATCGAACTGGACGAGCTGCGCGATGTGATCGGCCGGCCGCCGCGGGAGCCGCGGCTGAGCGAGCGGGAAGAGGTCGTGGTCGAGGTCAAGTGACCCGCCCGGAGGCCGCATTTGCCAGCGCGCGCCCGGATGGGGACCGGGCGTCGCTTGTGCTGGAATACCGGCTCGATCTGGCAGATGCGCTGGCTTGGGAGCGTCGTGCCCCGGGGCCGCGCAAGCGCGACAGGATGGCCTTGGCCGTGGGGCTTTTTGCAGGGCTTGGCCTGTTGCAGATGCTTTCCGGAAGGCTGGAAACGGTGCCGGGATTGCATTCGGTGCCTGTGGCGGTGGGGTTGCTCGTGCTGCCTGTCCTGCTGGTGGCGATGGTCCGGTGGCGAGATCGGCGGCGGCGGGCGGAGGCGCGGATCGGGGAAGCGGAGGCCGGGATAGGGGTGCGGCTGGAGATCTGGCCCGACCGGTTGATCGAACAGCGCGCGGATCGGCCTGCGCCATTGGTCGTGGGCGCGCGGTCGTTGCGGCATCTGCGCGAGACGGGGGCGCATGTGTTTCTTGCATTTGGCGCGGAGGAAGTGGTCATCGTGCCTGCCCGCGCCTTTGCCACGCCTGAGGACAAGGCGGAATTTGCGGCAAGGTGGCGCGCCCATGGCGGGTGATCCCTTGCGGTGCAGGTCGGGTTGGGCCATCTGGCGCGGATGATCCTTGGTTCCGCCCTGCTTGGCCTGTTTGTTGCGGCCTTTGTCGCTGCGACGCTGATCCCGTTCCAGTCGGAAATCCTGTTTGCAGGGTTGGTGTTGGCCAAACCGCAGGAATTTGCTCTGATCCTGTTGGTGGCATCGGTGGGGAATGTGCTGGGGTCCTGTCTCAACTATGCGCTGGGCCGGGGCATGGTGCAGCTTGGCCTGATGGAGCGGTTCCGCATTCCGGAAGAAGCCCTGCGGAAGGCGGAGGCTTGGTTTCGCCGCTGGGGGGTGTGGTCGCTCTTGCTGTCATGGCTGCCGCTGGGCGATGTGCTGACGGTGGTGGCGGGAACCTTGCGCACACCGCTTTGGCTTTTCGTGGCACTGGTGACGCTGGCCAAGGCGGGGCGCTATCTGGTGCTTGGGCTGATCACCATGCAGATTGCCGGATAAGGCCAGGACATGGCTGCGGCAGGTTGCGGTTTACCCCGGCAGTCTTTGCGCCTAAATCTGGGATGTCCGACCGAAAGGCTGCCTGATGTCGCTTCCGCCCCTGACCCTTTACCTTGCCGCGCCGCGCGGGTTCTGCGCGGGTGTGGACCGTGCCATCAAGATCGTGGAGATGGCGCTGGAGAAGTGGGGTGCGCCGGTCTTTGTGCGGCACGAGATCGTGCACAACAAGTTTGTGGTGGACGGATTGCGGGCGAAGGGCGCGGTCTTTGTCGAGGAGTTGGAGGAATGCCCGCCCGACCGGCCGGTGGTGTTTTCCGCCCATGGCGTGCCCAAGGCCGTGCCGGCCGAGGCGGCGCGGCGCGAGATGATCGCGGTGGATGCGACCTGCCCCTTGGTGACCAAGGTGCATAACGAGGCCGCGCGGCACCATGAGAACGGTTTGCAGATGATCATGATCGGTCATGCAGGCCACCCGGAAACCGTAGGAACCATGGGGCAACTGCCTGAAGGCGAGGTGTTGCTGGTGGAAACCGCGGCCGATGTGGCGGAGTTGAAGGTACGCGATCCGGGCAAGCTGGCCTTCATCACGCAGACCACGCTTTCGGTGGATGACACGGCCGATATTGCAGCGGCGCTGAAGGCGCGGTTTCCGGCGATCGTGGCGCCTGCGCATGACGACATCTGCTATGCCACCACGAACCGGCAGGCGGCGGTGAAGGCGATGGCGGGCAGGATCGACGCGCTGCTGGTGATCGGGGCGCCGAATTCATCCAATTCCAAGCGGCTGGTCGAGGTGGGGGCCAATGCGGGCTGTGCTTATGCACAGCTCATCCAGCGGGCGGTGGATATCGACTGGCGCGCGCTGGAGGGTATCCGCAGCGTGGGCATCACGGCAGGCGCAAGCGCGCCCGAGGTGTTGGTGAACGAGGTGATCGACGCTTTCCGCGGGCGGTTCGCGACCACGGTCGAGATGGTCGAGACGGCGGTGGAGAATGTGGAGTTCAAGGTGCCGCGCATCCTGCGGGAGCCTGCGTGAGCGACTGGGTGGCGTTCGAGGCCAGGGTCGAGGCGGTGCAATGGGGCCGCGCAACCTATACCCTTGTGCGCCTGCCGGATGAGGCGGCCGAAGCGCTGCTGGCCAAGGGGGCAAGGCGTGTCGAGGGCGAGATCAACGCGCATCCGGTGAACCTTGCCCTGTCGCGCGCGCCGGTGGTGGCGGGGGTGTTCCTGTGGGCGGGGGCATCGCTGCTGGATCGTCTGGGGATTGTGCCCGGTGAGGTGCTGGAGGTGCGGCTGCGCCCGGCACCGGATGATCGGGTGGATACGCCTGAGGATGTGGCAGCGGCCCTGCAGGCAGCGGAGATGATGGCGGTATGGGAGGCGCTGACGGCTGGAAAACGGCGTGGGATGCTGTATCAGATCGCGACCGCCAAGACCGCCCCGACGCGAGCAAAGCGCATTGCCGCGATGATCCAGAGCCTGACATGAAGCAGATCCCCCCCGTTGCCCTGATCCTTGGTCTTGCCGGGTTGATCCCCTTTCTCTGGGGGGCGGCGAATGTGGCCTATCCGCCGAGCGGGGGATGGGTCGGTGCGTGGCTGCCGCCGCTGTATCGCGGCACCTATGTGAGCCTGACCTATGGGGTGGTGATCCTGTCCTTCATGTCGGGGGTGCTCTGGGGATTTGCGGCGAAGGCGAGCGGGGCGCGGGCGGGGTTGGGCTATGCGCTTTCGGTCATCCCGGCGCTTTGGGCCTTTTTCATGGTGAATGGCGATCCCGGGAATGCTGCGGTGAACCTTGCGGCGGGGTTTGCGGGGCTGTTGATGCTGGACTGGTTCTTTGCGGGCCAAGGGATGACACCGCGCTGGTGGATGCGGCTTCGGGTGCTGCTGACGGCGGTGGTTCTGGCCTGCCTGGCGGTGCCGATCCTGTTTGAGTGACGATTTACCTTGCGAAAAATCAGGGGGCGTTCCGCCCCCTCGGCGCTGACGCGCCTCACCCCCTGAGGATATTTGAACAGAGAAGAATGGGCTTGGTTGACGGCCCGTTGGGGGCTGCCTAAACGGAAGGGAAAGGAGCCGCCGATGCCAGACTTGTTCGCCTATACCGACGGGGCCTGTTCGGGCAATCCGGGGCCTGGAGGGTGGGGCGTGCTGCTGATCGCGCGCGAGGCGGGCGCTGTGGTGAAGGAGCGCGAGCTTTCGGGCGGCGAGGGGCTGACCACCAACAACCGGATGGAATTGCTGGCGGCGATTTCGGCGCTGGAGACGCTGGCGAAACCGTCCGAGATCACCATCGTGACCGACAGCGCCTATGTGAAGAATGGCGTGACGGAGTGGATTCACGGCTGGAAGCGCAACGGGTGGCGGACGGCGGGACGCGATCCGGTGAAGAATGCCGATCTGTGGCAAAGGCTGGATGCGGCGCAGGCGCGGCACAAGGTGGCGTGGCGCTGGATCAAGGGTCATGCGGGGCATGAGGAGAACGAGCGGGCCGATGCGCTGGCGCGGGCCGGGATGGCCCCCTTCAAGGCAGCGCGGGCATGATCGCGCCTGAACTGGCCCTGCCTGCGGAGGCGTTGGTATCGGTGCTGGATTATGCATCGGTCGCGATCTTCGCGCTGACGGGGGCGCTGGTGGCGAGCCGGTCGCAGCTGGATATCGTGGGGTTCATCTTCATCGCCTGCCTGACGGCGGTGGGGGGCGGCACCCTGCGCGATGTGATGCTGGGGCGGCCGCCGGTCTGGATCGGGGAGCCCGCGCTTCTGGCGGTGGCGACGGGCGCGGCGGTGCTGGTGTTCTTTGGCGCGCATCGTCTGGAAAGCCGTTATCGGGCGTTGGAATGGCTGGATGCCTGCGCGCTGGCTGTGGCGGTGCCGGCAGGGGTTGGCGTGGCGCTGGCGGAAGGCCTTGGCTGGCCGGTGGTTCTGGTGATGGGGATGGTCACGGGCTGCATGGGCGGGCTTATGCGCGATGTGGTGTGCAACGAGGTGCCGCTTGTGTTGAAGCAGGGCGAGCTATACGTCACCTGCGCCTTTTGCGGGGCGGGGGCGGCGGTGCTGCTGGGCCTTGCCAGGGCGGAGGGGTGGCAGATGCTGCTGGCCTGCGCAGTGGTCACGCTGGTGCTGCGGGCGGGGAGCCTTGGCTTCGGTTGGCGGCTGCCGGTCTACAAGGCGCGGCCGCCGCGGCCGGGGTCGCCCAAACGTTAAGGCAGGGCTTGCCCGGATTTTGACGAACGGCTATTCGTTTTGTCATGGGCAGACCGCGCAGCATACCCGACGACGTGATCCTTGACGGCATCCTTGGCCTGCTGGCGGCAGGGGGTGAGGGGGCGGTGTCCTTTGGCACCGTGTCGAAGGCCTGCGGTCTGGCGCCGCCCACATTGGTGCAGCGCTATGGCGACCGGGCGGGGATGTTGCGCGCCGCGCTGCTGCGCGGGTGGGACCGGTTGTCAGAGGCCGCCGAGGCCGCCGCGGCGCGGGAGGAGACGGCGCAGGGCTTTCTGAAGGAGCTGGGGGCGGCGGATCTGTTGCCGGTGCTGGTGGCGAGCCGCACGGATGCGGTGGCGGCCGCGCGGGCGGCGGCCTGGCGGGCTGATGTGGAGCGCGTGCTGATGGCAAAGCTGGGCGCCCGCGCGGAGGCGGCGGCGATGCTGTTCGCGGCCTGGCAGGGGCGCCTTTTGTGGGATGCCGCCGGAGGGGCGGGGTTCAAGCTGAAGGATGCGGCGCGGCGGTTGGGTTAGGCGCGCTATTTCGCGACGTATTTCTGCCAGAGCCAGATGAGCAGCATCGCGCCGATGACTGCGCCGACGAAGGCGGCGACCCAACCGGTGATGGAGACCAGAAACCGCAAGAGGCCCCAGCCGATGAGCGCGCCGCCGATGCCGATGGCAATGGTGGTGGGCACGTCGGTGCGCACCTGCATGAAACGGGTGGCAAGGAAGCCTGCGGCGGCCCCGATGATGATGAGGAGGAGAATGGGCATGGTGGCCTCCGGTCTGATGGGGCGAGTGTGGCGCAGGTTGCGCCGTCAGTCCAGTCGGGGCGGGAGAGCGAAGCCGTTCAGGAAATCCTGCGGGGATTGGGGTTTCTTCCCTTCGCGCTGGGCGAGGGTGATTTTGACGGCATCCGAGCCGCAGGCGATGGTTAGGTCGGGCAGCACGGTGCCCGGGGTTGCGCTGCCCTTCGCGAGGCGGGAGCGCAGGAGTTTGATCCGCTCGCCTGCCGCCATGCACCAAGCCCCGGGAAAGGGCGACAGGGCGCGGATCTGGCGGTCCACCTCGGCTGCGGGGCGGGTCCAGTCGATGCGGGCCTCAAGCTTGTCGATCTTTGCGGCATAGGTGATGCCCTGAGACGGTTGCGGTTCGGGGGTGAGGCGTGGGAGACGGTCGAGCGCGTCGAGGATCAGGTCGGCACCCATCTGTGACAGGCGGTCGTGCAGGTCTTGCGTCGTCTCTTCCGCGCCGATGGGGGTGGCGGAGCGGAGAAGGACGGGGCCTGTGTCGAGGCCTGCCTCCATCTGCATGATGCAGATGCCGGTCTCCGTATCGCCTGCCATGATGGCGCGATGGATGGGGGCCGCGCCGCGCCAGCGGGGCAGCAGCGAGGCGTGGATGTTCAGGCAGCCGTGGCAGGGGGCATCGAGCACGGCTTGCGGCAGGATCAGGCCATAGGCGACGACCACGGCCACGTCGGCATTCAGCGCGGCGAAGGCGGTCTGCTCTTCGGGGGATTTCAGGCTGGCGGGGTGGCGGACGGGCAGGCTGAGTGCCGTTGCGGCGGCATGGACGGGGGTGGGGCGCAGATCCTTGCCCCGGCCTGCGGGGCGGGGGGGTTGGGTATAGACAGCGACGATGTCGTGACGTTTGGCGAGGGCCTGGAGCACGGGGACCGAGAATTCGGGTGTGCCCATGAAGACGAGTTTCATCCACGCCTCCGCAGTTTTTCGGCGCGGGCGAGCAGCATCTTGCGTTTGAGCGGCGAGAGGCGGTCGAAATACATCTTGCCGGCGAGGTGGTCGATCTGGTGCTGTACGGAGGTCGCCCAGAGGTGAACGAAGTCGCGCTCTTCGATTTCGCCCCTGTCGTTCAGGAAGCGGACGGTCACGGCGCGGGGGCGTTCGACGGGGGCCGAGACGCCGGGGAGGTTGGGCGAGGCTTCCTCATGCATGCGGGGCTGGACGCTGGCATGGAGGATTTCGGGATTGGCCATGCGGATGGCCTGACCGCGTTCGGTGGAGCAATCCACGACGGCAAGGCGCAGGGGTATGCCGATCTGCGGCGCGGCGAGGCCGTATCCGGGCATGGCCTCCATCGTGTCGATCATGTCGGTCCAGATGGCGCGGATGTCATCGGTGATGGCATCTACCGTGGCGGCGGGGGTCTTGAGGATCGGGTGAGGCCATGGCAGGCAGGGGCGGACGGTCATGCGGGTTGGCCTGCGAGATAGGCGGCCTGACGCGCGGCGCGCTGGTCCGGAGGGAGGCGGTCAAAGGTGACGCGGCCATCGAGATGGTCGATTTCATGCTGGGCGCAGGTGGCGGCGAAGTCGGTAAGGGTGTCTTCCCGCGTCGTGCCATCGAGGGTTGTCCAGCGCAGGCGAATGTCGGTCGCGCGGGTGATGTCGGTGGTCAGGCCGGGGATGGAGAGGCAGCCTTCCGGGCCGGTCGCGGTGGTGGCGGAGGAGGACAGGATTTCGGGGTTGAGGAAGATGCGGGGGGCGGGGGTGCCCTCTTTCCACGTCACATCCATCACGAAAAGCCGGATCAGATGGCCCACCTGCGGGGCGGCGAGGCCACGGCCGGGCGCGGCATACATGGTATCCAGCATGTCCTGCGCGAGGGCACGGGTGGCCGCGTCCGGCGTGGCGGGGGCGCAGGGGGTGGACAGGCGCGGATCGGGCCAGCGCAGGATGGGAAGAACGGCCATCAGCCTTGCCGCGCGCGTTCGCGTTTCAGCTTTTCCATCTTGCGGGTGATCATCTGGCGCTTCAGCGGACCCAGATAGTCGATGAACAGCTTGCCGTTCAGATGGTCGATCTCATGCTGGACGCAGGTCGCCCAGAGGCCGGCGAACTGTTCTTCCTGCGGCTTGCCATCGAGGCCGATCCAGCGGACGCGCACCTCGGCCGGACGCTGGACTTCGGCATATTGATCGGGGATGGAGAGGCAGCCTTCGTCGTAGGTGGACAGCTCTTCCGAGGCCCAGGTGATTTCCGGGTTGAAGAGCGCCATGGGGCGCGGGGTTTCGTTTTCGCCCTTGACGCAATCCATGACGATCAGGCGCTTTGTCACGCCGATCTGGGGCGCGGCGAGGCCGATGCCGGGGGCATCATACATCGTCTGCAGCATGTCTTCGGCCAGCTTGCCCATATCTGGCGTGATCTCGGCGACGGGGTCGCAGAGTTTTTTCAGGCGCGGGTCGGGATGGATCAGGATGGGGCGGATCATGGGGATGATTTAAGGAAATCTGTCTTGTGGCGCAATGGTGGGACGGGATTGTATGGGATCGGCGGAACACTGGAAAAATGTGCCAATATTACACAGTATCATGGAATAATGATCTGCCTTGTGGCCTAAGCAAGGGAAATTGTATCCGCATCAATTTGCGCGTTGGAACGTGCGTTCTGCGTTGTTATTGCTGGGGTCAGGCAAAGTGCAGAGGACAGAGATGAGCTTTGATACCCCCATCGACCGGCGTGGCACGCATTGTGTGAAGTGGGACATGATGGAAAAGCTCTACGGCGTTCCGGCGTCGGACGGGCTGGCGATGTGGGTGGCGGATATGGAATTCCGGCCCCCTGCCTGTGTCCAGCGCGCGGTGGAGCGGATGGTGGCGCATGGGGTCTATGGCTATTTCGGCGATGACAGCGCCTATCTGGAGGCGATCCAGTGGTGGATGCAGGCGCGGCATGGCTGGGCGGTGGCGCGCGACGATATCTTTACCACGCATGGGTTGGTGAACGGGACGGGGCTGTGCCTGGATGCCTTTACCGCGCCGGGGGATGCGGTGGTGTTGACGACGCCGGTCTATCACGCCTTTGCACGGACCATCAAAGCGGCGGGGCGCGAGGTGCGGGAGTGCCCTCTGGCGCTGGTGGATGGGCGTTATGAGATGGATTTTGACGCGTGGGACGGGTTGATGACCGGCAAGGAAAGGATGTTCCTGCTGTGCTCGCCCCACAATCCCGGTGGGCGGGTCTGGACGGTGGCGGAGTTGCAGGGGGTGGCCGCGTTCTGCAAGCGCCATGACCTGATCCTGGTGTCGGACGAGATTCACCATGATCTGGTCTATCCGGGTCACAGGCATGTGCCGATGACGCTGGCCGCGCCGGAGATTGCTGATCGTTTGGTGATGATGACGGCGACAACCAAGACCTTCAACATTGCAGGCAGTCATACCGGCAATGTGATCATTGCGGACCCCGCGCTGAAGGCGAAGTTTGCGGCGCGATTGATGGCGCTGGGGATTTCGGGGAACAGTTTCGGGATGCATATGGCGACGGCGGCCTATTCGGCGGAGGGTGCGGAATGGGTGGATGGCTTGATGGCCTATCTGGCGGGCAACCGGCAGGTGTTCGATGAGGGCATGGCCGCCATTCCGGGGCTGCGGTCGATGAAGCTGGAGGCGACCTATCTGGCATGGCTGGATTTCTCGGGCACCGGGATGGCGCCCGCCGAATTCATCGCGCGGGTGGAGAAGGAGGCGCGGATTGCCACCAATCACGGGGTGAGTTTCGGGACGGGGGGCGAGCATTTCCTGCGGTTCAATATTGCGGCGCCGCGCGCGCAGGTGGCCGAAGCGGTGGCGCGGATGCAGGCGGCGTTCCGTGATCTGCAATAGGGTGAATTGAGTGGCGCCGCATGCGCGGCATTTCTTTTCCCTTCTGCCGGGGACTTCGCCCCGCCAGAAGGAAGGGGGCTGCCGCCCCCGGGCGCTGCGCGCCCTCCCCCGCGGATATTTGGGCAGAGAAGAATTGCCGAGTTCAGGGACGGGTGCCACCTGTTGCCTCGGTCACGCGGTCTGCTGCGGTGCGGACGAGGGTGCCGAGGCGGGTTGCATCCGAGAGGCCCATGCGGAAGGCGGGGCCGCTGACCGAAAGGCCCGCGACGGGTTCGCCGTGGCTGTTGAAGATGGGGGCCGCGACGCAGCGCATGCCTTCGGCACGTTCCTGATCGTCGATCGCGAAGCCACGCTCGCGGGTGCGGGCGAGATCGCGCAGCAGGGCGACTTCGGAGGTGTGGGTGAGGCTGGTGAAGCGTTCGAGGCCCCGACGGGCGAGTATGCCGCGAACCTTTTCTTCTGGATACCAGGCGAGGAGAGCCTTGCCGATGCCGGAGACATGCATGGGTGCGATGGTGCCGGGGGGGAAGAAGGCACGAATCGCCTGATGGGTTTCGACCTGTGACAGGAACAGCACCTGATCGCCGACTTCGACCCCGAGATTGGCGGTTTCGCCGGTATCGCGCATGAGCCCGTCCATCGCGGCGCGGGCACGTTCGACAACCTTGGTGCGGCGCAGGAAAGCGGAACCGACACGGAAGGCGCCGGGGCCGACATGCCAGGTCTGGCCGGTTTCCTCGAGTTCGACCATGCCGTGGGCTTGCAGGGTGACGAGGGCGCGAAAGACCGTGGCGACGGCCTGACCGGAAGATGCAGCAAGATCGGAAAGGGTCAGGCCGGGCGAAGTCGCGAGGATTGAGAGAAGCCCGAGCGCACGGTCCAGTGCCTGGACGGTGTTCTGGTCGGTCTTGTCGTGAAAGGCCTTGGGGCGGCCGCGGGGTTTTGCGGGCATCGGCGGGCTCCGGGTCGGGTGAAAAAGCACAAGTCTCTGATTTGCATGAAGTATGGATCAATTCTTGCATGATGAAAAATGTTTTCGAAAAAATTGTGCTGCGGGATGGCGAGCGTTAGGGTCGCAGCATGCCCTAGTGAGGTGACGGCCATGTCCTTTCAGAATCCTGTCTTCATTCCCGGTCCGACGAACATTCCCGAAGCGATCCGCAAGGCCTGTGACATGCCGACGCTGGATCACCGGTCGGCGGCCTTTGGCAAGATGTTCCGCCCCGCGGTGGAGGGTGTCCGGCGCGTGCTTGGCATGGCTGGGGGTGAGGTGATCATCCTGCCGTCCACGGGCACCGGGGGGTGGGAAGCGGCCATCACCAACACGCTGTCGCCCGGGGACCGCGTGCTGGCGGCGCGGTTCGGGATGTTCAGCCATCGCTGGATCGATCTGTGCCAGCGGCATGGGCTGGAAGTGGAGATCATCGAGACGCCCTGGGGCGAGGGGGCGCCAGTGGCGGCCATCGAGGCGGCACTGCGTGCGGATGGCGCGGGGCGGATCAAGGCAGTGCTGGCCACGCATAATGAGACGGCGACGGGGGTGAAGTCGGACATCGCGGGCATACGCCAGGCGATGGATGCGGCGGGGCATGGCGCGATGCTGTTCGTGGACGGCGTGTCCTCGATCGGGTCAATGCCGTTCGATATGGCGGGATGGGGCGTGGACATCGCGGTGGCCGGCAGCCAGAAGGGATTCATGCTGCCGGCAGGGTTGGCGATACTTGGGGTGTCTGACAGGGCGCTGGCGGCAATGGAGGGGGCGATGCTGCCGCGCACCTTCTTTGACTTTCGCGACATGCTGCGGAGTTATGCGGGGGGCGGGTATCCCTACACGCCCGCCGTGGGGTTGATCGCGGGGTTGGCGAAATCCATCGAGCTGCTGGAGGAGGAAGGATTGGTGGCGGTCTATGCCCGCCATCACCGACTGGCCGAAGGGGTGCGGCGCGCGGTGGCGGCCTGGGGGATGCGGCCCTGTGCGGCATCGCCGGATCTGTATTCGGACACGGTGACGGCGGTGGTGGTCCCGGACGGATGCAACGGCACCGATCTGGTGAAGCTGGCGGCCGAAAAATACGGCGTGGCATTCGGGGTGGGCCTCGGCGAGGTGGCGGGCAAGGTGTTCCGCATCGGGCATCTGGGGATGCTGACGGATGTGATGGTGCTGGCCGGGCTGGCCACGGCCGAGATGTGCATGGCCGATCTGGGGTGGGATGTGCGGTTTGGGTCGGGTGTGGCGGCGGCTGCGGAGTTCTATCGCGGGTCCGTGGTGCCCATGGCTATGGCTGCGGAATAGTGGAGAGGGCGGGACCGGGGGTTTTCCACCCCCGGTCCCCCGGAGGATATTTGCACAAAGGAGAGCAGGCATGAGGGATTTTCAGGGGCTGACTGTGCCGACCTTTGATGATGTGCTGGAGGCCCATGCGCGGATTGCGCCGCATATCCACCGGACGCCCGTGCTTACGTCGAGCTATCTGAACGCCCTGACCGGGGCGGAGTTGTTTTTCAAATGCGAGAACTTTCAGAAGGCGGGCGCGTTCAAGGTGCGAGGCGCGTCGAATGCCGTGTTCGGGCTGCGCGAGGATCAGTTGGCGCGGGGCGTGGCGACGCATTCCAGCGGGAACCATGCGCTGAGCCTGTCCTATGCGGCGGGGCGGCGGGGCATTCCCTGCACGGTCGTCATGCCGCGCACGGCGCCGGATGCCAAGAAGGATGCGGTGCGGGGCTATGGCGGGGTGATCGTGGAATGCGAGCCTTCGACCAGCAGCCGCGAGGCGGTGTTTGCCGAGGTGCAGGCGCGCACGGGGGCAGATTTCGTGCACCCCTACAATGATCCGCGCGTGATTGCGGGGCAGGGGACATGTTCGCGCGAGTTGATGGAGCAGGTGCCGGGGCTGGAGGCTGTGGTTGCCCCTATCGGAGGGGGTGGGATGATTTCGGGCACCTGCCTGACGCTGTCGGCCATCGCGCCGGGTGTGGAGATCTTTGCCGCCGAGCCGGTGAATGCCGATGATGCGGCGCGCAGTTTCCGGGCGGGCCATATCATCGCCGATGACGCCCCCGACACGGTGGCCGACGGGTTGAAGGTGCCGCTGAAGGAACTGACCTGGCATTTCGTGAAGAACCACGTGACCGATGTGCTGACCGCCACGGAGGATGAGATCGTGGAGGCGATGAAGCTGCACTGGAAGCGGATGAAGATCGTGATCGAGGCAAGCTGCTCGGTCCCGCTGGCGGTGATCCTGAAGAACCCGGAGCGGTTTCGCGGCAAGCGGGTGGGGGTGATCCTGACCGGTGGAAATGTGGATCTGGACAAGCTGCCTTGGATGAAGGGGTGAGGATGATGGACGGAAGAACGGATTTCGACGGGCTGGAAGTGGGCTATGACATCCCGGCACTGCCGGGGATGGACGAGGCGGATATTCAGACGCCCTGTCTGGTGCTGGATCTGGACGCGCTGGAGCGCAACATCGTGAAGATGGGGCGGTTCGCGGCCGAGATGGGCGTGCGGCACCGGGTGCATGGCAAGATGCACAAATCGGTGGATGTGGCGCTGTTGCAGGAAAGGCTGGGCGGTTCGGTTGGCGTGTGCTGCCAGAAGGTGAGCGAGGCAGAGGTCTTTGCCCGCGGCGGGATCAAGGATGTGCTGGTGTCCAATCAGGTGCGCGACCGGGCCAAGATCGACCGGCTGGCGCGTATCCCGAAGCTGGGCGCGCGGACGATCTGCTGTGTGGACGATCTGGCGAATGTGGCCGACCTGTCGGCGGCGGCGGTGAAGCATGGCACCACGATCGAATGTCTGGTGGAGATCGACTGTGGCGCGGGGCGCTGCGGGGTGACGACGACACCGGCCGTGGTGGCGCTTGCCAAGGCGATTGATGCGGCGCCGGGGCTGAAATTCAGCGGCATTCAGGCCTATCAGGGCGCGATGCAGCACATGGACAAGTATGAGGACAGGAAGGCCAAGATCGACATTGCAGTCGCCATGGTTCGGGACGCGGTGGAGGCGTTGAAGGCCGAAGGTCTGGACTGTGACATTGTCGGCGGGGGCGGGACAGGATCCTATTACTTCGAGGGAAACTCGGGGGTGTATAACGAATTGCAGTGCGGTTCCTATGCCTTCATGGATGCCGATTACGGGCGTATCCTGGACAAGGATGGGAAGCGGATCGACCAAGGCGAATGGGAGAATGCGCTGTTCATCCTGACATCGGTCATGAGCCATGCGAAGGCCGAGAAGGCGATCTGCGATGCGGGGTTGAAGGCACAGTCGGTGGACAGCGGGTTGCCGGTGATCTTTGGCCGGACGGATGTGAAATACGTCAAGTGCAGCGATGAGCATGGGGTGATCGAAGACCCGGCTGGCGTGCTGAAGGTGAATGACAAGCTGCGGCTGGTGCCGGGGCATTGTGACCCGACCTGCAACGTACACGACTGGTATGTCGGTGTGCGGCACGGGAAGGTTGAGGTGGTCTGGCCGGTGTCGGCGCGCGGCAAGGCCTATTGAGACAAGGGGGTGCGGGGGGAGCCTCGGCTCCCTCCGCGCACCGGATTGACGCAGACGACTGACAAGGAAATCCAATGCTGATCATTCCCGAGGCGCTGATCGCTGACCTCGTCTCGCCCGAGGATGCCTTTGCGGCGGTGGCCGCGACCTTTGCCGCGATGGCGCGGGGTGAGGCTTACAACTTTCCCGTGGTCCGCGAGGCTTTGGGTGAGGGGCGGCAATACGGGTTCAAGTCGGGCCTTGACCGCGCGGGGGGGATGCTGGGGGTGAAGGCGGGGGGGTATTTTCCGGGCAATGCAGACCGCGGCATCACAAATCATCAGTCCACCGTTTACCTCTTTGATCCCGAAAGCGGGCGGCCCACGGCAATGGTGGGCGGCAACCTGCTGACTGCCCTGCGGACGGCGGCGGCGAGCGCGCTGTCCATCGACCGGCTGGCGCGGACGGATGCACGAGTGCTGGGCATCGTGGGGGCAGGGCATCAGGCCGCGTTCCAGTTGCGCGCGGCGGCGCGGGTACGGGCTTGGGAGCGGGTCATCGCGTGGAACCTGCATCCCGAGATGCTGCCCAAACTGGGCGCGGTGGCGGCGGAGTTGGGCCTGCCGTTCGAGGCGGTAGGGTTGGAGCGGATGGTGGAGGCGGATGCGATCATCACCATCACCTCGTCGCCTGCGGCATCGCTTATGGCGGGGCATGTGTCGGCGGGCGCGCATCTGGCCTGCATGGGCACAGATACGAGGGGCAAGCAGGAGGTGGACCCTGTTCTGGTCGCCAAGGCGCGGCTGTTCACCGATGAAGTGGCGCAGTCGGTGTCTATCGGTGAGGCGCAGCACGCCGTGGCGGCGGGGGTGGTGGCCGAAAGCGACATCACGCCGCTTGGCAAGGTGCTGACGGGCGCGCATCCGGGGCGGGGATCGGCGGAGGAGATCACGCTGTTCGACGGCACGGGGGTGGGGCTGCAAGACCTTGCCGTGGCGGCGGTTGCGGTGGCGCGGGCGCAGGAGCGCGGGTTGGGCGTGGAAGTGCAAGTCTGAGCGGCATGACCCTGCTCCGGGCTTGACCCGGTTTTGATCATATCTTGTTTCAGGCATTGAACCCCCGCGCGGGGCATGGTCTGACTGTGCGCGACGGGGCAGGGGGCGGCGGGGATGCGAGTCTTTATCAACGGGTTCGGGCGGATCGGGCGGTCGGTGCTGCGCGCCTATCTGCAATCGCCGGAACGCTGGCCGGGGCTGGAGATGGCGGGAATCAACGACATCGCCGCGCCGGAGATGTGTGCCTATCTGTTTGAATATGACAGCGTCTTTGGGCCGTGGCGGGGAATGGTGGCATTGGAACCAGGCGCCCTTGTGGTGGATGGGCGGGTCATCGCGCTGCATCGGACAGCGGATGTTTCAACGCTTGATCTGCGCGGCGTCGATCTGGTGATGGAATGCACAGGCCGCGCGGATGCGCGCGACGTGGCCGAGCGGGGGCTGCGTGCCGGGGCGGACCGGGTGTTGGTTTCCGGACCGTCGCAGGCGGCTGATCTGACCGTGGTGCTGGGGGCGAATGACGACCGGTTGGCGGATCAGGTGATCGTGTCGAATGCGTCCTGCACGACCAATGCACTGGCCCCTTTGGCGAAGCTGATCGACGATCATTGGGGTGTTGTCACCGGGTCGATGACGACGATCCATTGCTATACCGGCAGCCAGCCCACGGTGGATGCACCGGCGGCGGACTATCCCCGGTCGCGGGCGGCGGCGTTGTCGATGGTGCCGACGACGACCTCGGCCAGCCGGTTGCTGGACCGGGTGGTGCCGCAGATTGCGGGTCGGATCGAGGGGTCGGCGGTGCGGGTGCCCACGGCATCGGTATCCTGCGTGGACCTGTCGGTGATGACGGACCGGCAGGCCGAGGCAGAGGCGGTGAATGCCGTCTTTCGCGCGGCGGGCGGCGTGATCGGGGTGACGGATCGGCCGCTGGTTTCGACCGATCTTCGGGCGCGACCGGAAAGCATCATCATGGCCTGCCCGGAAACGCGGGTGACGGCGGGGGGCATGCTGCGCGTCTTTGGCTGGTATGACAATGAATGGGGCTTTTCCAACCGGATGCTGGATGTGGCGCTGCGGATGGGTTGATCCCTATCCGGTGATGGTGAAGGGCTGCGGATAGCGGTGTTCTTCGATATTCGGCGTGGGGCCGATGCGATCGACCACCGCAAAGAGGCCCGGGCCAGCCAGCGGAGTGAGCACGCCGTGCCAGGTGCCGCGATGCAGGTTGATGCCCTGCGTGCCATTGGTGAGGAAGGCCCGCGGGGTGGCAACGGGGGCTGTGGCCACGATCACGAGGAACGGGTGTTCGGACATCGGGATGAAGGCCTGAGACCCGTCCGGGTGGCGTTCGATCAGGTCGAATTCATAAGGCAAGGCGCGCGGGACGGCCTTGAAGACGGAGATGCCCGCCCGGCCATCTGGCCCGAAGTCCAGCAGCGCGCGGTCATGGTGGCGCTGGCAGAGACCAGCATTGATCAGGCGGAAGTCACCCGTCGCGTCCAGCACATCGCCGAAGGGGGCGAAGGCTGCGGGGGTGAGCGTTTCGGGTTCGATCATGCCCATGGTGCGCTTTCGGCTTGCTGCGGGACCGGGGGTTTTGCACCCCCGGACCCCCGCAAGATATTTTGGCAGAGAAGATGCATGGCGTTCAGCGGGGCTGGGAGAAGGGGCCGCGCAGTTTGGCGTGGCGGTTGACGTCCTTGTAGAGCAGGTAGCGGAAGGGACCGGGGCCTGCGGCGTAGCAGGCCTGCGGGCAGAAGGCACGGAGCCACATGAAATCGCCGGCCTCGACCTCGATCCAGTCGGTGTTCAGTTTGTAGACGGCCTTGCCTTCCAGCACGAAAAGGCCGTGCTCCATGACATGGGTTTCCTCGAACGGGATCACGCCACCGGGTTGGAAGGTGACGATATTCACATGCGCGTCGTGCCGGATGTCGGCGGGATCGGCGAAGCGGGTGGTGGCCCAGCGACCCTGCGTGTCGGGCATGGGGATGGGGGCGAGGTCGCGTTCGTTGATGCGTATGGGATCGGGCAGAGGAACGCCCGGTGCGGGTTCGTAGAGTTTGCGCAGCCAGTGGAAGCGGGTGGGTTCCTGCCCTTCGGCGAGGAGTTTCCACGGGGTGCCGGGGGGAATGTAGGCGTAGGAGCCGGGTTCCACCTCTTGCGCGTCGCCACCGATGGTGAGGGTCGCAAGGCCGTGGGTGAAGAAGAGCCAGTGTTCGGCCCCGGGCTCGGAATCGGGGGCGTCCGAGCCGCCGCCGGGGGAAACTTCCATCACATATTGGCTGAAGGTTTCCGAAAAGCCGGTCATGGGCCGTGCGATGAGCCAGAGGCGGGTTTTCGACCAGCCGGGAAGATGGCTGGTGACGATGTCGGAAAACACGCCCTTGGGCAGGAAGGCATAGGCGGTGGTGAACACGGCGCGGCCGGTCATCAGGCTGGTTTGCGGGGGCAGACCCCCGGTGGGGGCGTAGTAGCCGGTCATGGCAGGATATCCTTCAGGCGCAGTTCGGCGATGCGTTCGACCTGCGCGCAGGCGGTGGTGAATTCGGTGTCGGAGTCGTTGGCGATGCGGGACTGGAACGCCGCAAGGATGCTGTCCTTGGTGTTGTCGCGCACGGCGATGATGAAGGGAAAGCCGTGTCGGGCTACGTATTCCGTGTTGAGCCGCTGGAAGGTTGCGCGCTCTTCGTCGGTCAGCGCGTCAAGCGCGGCGCTGGCCTGTTCGGCGGTGGATTCCGGGGTCAGGCGCTTGGCGGCGGCGAGTTTGCCGGCAAGGTCGGGGTGGGCGCGCAGGACAGCCATGCGCCGGTCGGGCCTGGCGCTGCGGAAGATGCGGGCGAGCGCGTTGTGCAGGCCGGTGGCACTGTCATGCGCGGGGCCGAGTTCCAGCGCCCAGGCGCCTTCGGCGATCCACGGCGAATGTTCGAAGATGCCGCCGAAGCGTTCAATGAAGCGGGCCTTGGTCATCTGCGAGGGGCGTTCGATCCGGCGATGCGGGTGGGTGGCAGCCCAGTGCTGCGCGATGTCGATGCGGCGGGCGAACCAGACGCCTTTGTGACGCTGGGCGTGGTCGAGGAAACGGATCAGGCCTGCGATCTTGCCGGGGCGGCCGATCAGGCGGCAGTGCAGGCCGATGGAGAACATCTTGGCGTGGCCCTGTTCGCCTTCGGCATAGAGCGTGTCGAAGGTGTCGCGCAGATATGTGAAGAACTGTTCGCCTTCGATATAGCCCGGCGCGGTAGCGAAGCGCATGTCATTGGCTTCGAGCGTGTAGGGGATGACCAGTTGGTCGCGATCCCCGAGTTCGAGCCAGTAGGGCAGGTCGTCATCGTAGGTATCGGAGATCCAGTCGAGGCGGGCGGTTTCCGCGGTGAGGCGGACGGTGTTCATGGAACAGCGCCCGGTGTACCAGCCGCGCGGGGGTTCACCTGTGACTTCCTCATGCAGGCGGAAGGATTCGGCGATCTGGGCGCGTTCCACATCCTCGGGCATGTCGCGGTGATCGACCCATTTGAGGCCGTGGGAGGCGATCTCCCATCCTGCGGATTTCATCGCGGCGACCTGTTCGGGGTTGCGGGCGAGGGCGGAGGTGACGCCGTAGACGGTGACGGGCAGGTTGCGGGTGGTGAAGAGGCGGTGGAGCCGCCAGAAGCCCGCGCGCGCGCCGTAATCATAGAGCGATTCCATGTTCCAGTGACGCTGGCCGGGCCATGGGGCGGCACCGGCGATGTCGGAGAGGAATGCCTCGGATTGCGCGTCGCCATGCAGGAGGTTGTTTTCGCCACCCTCTTCGTAATTCAGCACCAGTGAAATGGCGATCCTTGCGCCACCCGGCCATTGCGCATCGGGCGGGTTCGGGCCGTGGCCCCGGAAATCGCGCGGGTAGCGGTTCACGTCGGTTTCCCCCGATTGACCTTTGTTGCCGCCAGCTTAGGCGGGAAATCGGGAAGGCTTTATCAAAAAATGCCTGAAAGACCTATCCGGTGCGGGGGAGCGCGACGGCGGGGTGTGGATGAGGTTAGGATAAGCGGGCAACCATGGAGGCAGGGATGAGCGGTGGACGTCTGACGACCCATGTTCTGGATACGGCGCGGGGCAAGCCTGCGGCGGGGGTGAAGATCATGCTGTATCGGGTTAGCGGGAATACGCATCGCAAGATCGCCGAGACGGTGACGAATGCCGATGGGCGGACAGATGCGCCGATGCTGGCTGGCACGGATTTCACGGAAGGCAGCTATGAGCTGGTGTTCTGCGCGGGGGACTATCTGCGCGCCTCCGGGCAGGCGGGGGATGGGGTGCTGTTTCTGGATGAAATCCCGATCCGGTTCGGTGTGCCGGATGCCGGGCAGCATTACCATGTGCCCTTGCTGATTTCGCCTTTTGCCTATTCCACCTATCGCGGGTCCTGATCCAGAGGGTCGATGAGATCGACGCCCATGCCGGAAAAGGGGGCCGGGGCAAGGGTGGCAAGCCGCGCGCCATTGGCGCGGGCGATGGCGGCGTTCTGGGCCGCGACCATGGGAATGGTCTGCCCGACGCGCGCCGCACGGGCAAGGATCACGGCAAGATCGCGCGCGGCGGCGCTGTCGAAGGGCAGGACGCGACCGGCGAAATCTTCGGCCACCATCGCGTCGATCTGCGCGACCGTGCGCTGACGCAGCCCATCGGGCAGGCCCGCGGCGGCGGCGAGCAGCTCTGCCTCGGTCACGGTCGAGATATGCAGGCGGGCCGCCGGATGCCGGGCGAACCAGTCAAGCAGACGCCGGTCGGGTTCCCGGTCCATCAGGGCCGAGACGACCGGCGTATCCAGAAGGATCATGCGCGGCGTTCCATCAGGGGCAGGCTGACATTCAGCGCGGCGAAGCGGGCGGCGATGGCGGCCCCCAGATCGGCGCGCGGGTTGGTGGCACCCATCGCGCCGCGCAGGGCGATGCGGGCCTCTTCCTCCATCGAGCGGCCATGGGCGGCGGCGCGCTGCTTCAGGCGGGCTTTCACGTCGTCTTCAAGGTTGCGGATGATGATGCTGGCCATGGGCTTGCTCCTTGTTCCACGTACAAGGGGCAACGGACGAGGCGATGATATCTTAGGTGATAGCAGCCCGACCCATACTTTTGCTGCGCTGCACCCCACCTGTGGATGCCACGATCCGCAACAGACGGCGGCGATCCATGGCGCAGGCGGCGTCGATCAGGCCGCGCAGGGCGCCTTTGGATTTCAGATGAGGGCCGAGGGCGGAATGGGTGAGGCTGGGGTAAAGGATGTGGTCGGTGCCGGGGGTTTCTGGGAAGCCCAGTGCCTGATCACGGTCATCTGCCAGGCCGTGGAACAGGACATGCCAGACTGTGGGCGCGAGGATGGGCGGGCCGGGGTCGGCAAGGCGGGCGGTCCAGCGCTGCCAGCGCGGATCGTCGAGGCGGGATTGCGGGCCGAGGGCGAGGACGGCGTCAAAAGGGATCAGATGCGCGGCGCGGAGCGCGCAGACCGCGCCCATTGAGGACCCGACGGCGATGCGGCGCCTGGCGGGGCCAGCTGCGGCAAGGCCTGCATCGAGGGCGGCGGCGAAGCCGGGATCGGTGCCCCAACTGCGGCTGGCATCGGTCACGAAGAGCGCGCGTCTGCCCCCGGCGCTGGCCGAGGCCACGAATTCGGGCGAAGGATGGCGCGCGGGATCGTGGCCGATGCTGGAAAAGGCGATCACCAGCGTGTCGCCCGTGCCGGGGGAAAGATGCACCTGCCACGGCGGGCTGTCGTGGATGAGGTGCGGGATCATGCCGCCGGAAAGGCAGGCAGGCCGCGCATCTGCACGGCCATGTCGGATTTGATGCGCGCGATGATGTAATCGGTGAAGAGGCGGACCTTGGGGTCTTTCAGGCGGCGATGCTGGGACAGAACCGACAACTGCGTGGGCAGCGGCGGGGTGGCGGGTGCGACGGGAACGAGACGGCCTTCCTTCAGATGTTCGGCCACCTCGAAGATCGGTTTCATGACGATGCCCCGGCCATCCAGCGCCCAGCCGGTAAGGACATCGCCGTCATCCGATTCGAAGGGGCCGGTGATTTCGAACCGGCGCGGGCCTTCGGGGGTGGCGAGGGTCCATTGGAATTCCTTGGCACCGGGAAAGCGCAGGTTCAGGCATTCGTGCCGGTCGGCCACCAGCGCCGCGCCGTCCGCGGGCATTCCGCGCCGCGCGATATATGCGGGGGCGGCGCAGAGGATGCGGGGGCATTCGGCGATGAGGCGGACCTTGAGGGTTGAGTCTTCCAGAAGGCCCAGATGGAAGGCGATATCCAGACCTTCGGCGGTGACGTCGATCAGGCGATCCGACAGGCGAAGGCGCACGTCGATCAGGGGATACTGGTCCTTGAAGGCGGGAACATGGGGCGCGATGAAGCGCCGTCCGATGCCGAGGGGGGCCGCTACGAAGATGGTGCCGCGCGGGTTTTGCGTCACGTCCATGACGGCGGCCTCGGCCTCGTCGATCGTATCCAGAACGCGGCGGGCGCCATCATAGAAGATGCGGCCATTCTCGGTCGGTTGCAGGGAACGGGTGGTCCGGTTGAAGAGGCGCACGCCGAGATGCTTTTCCAGTTCCGAGATGCGGGCCGAGGCGACGGCAGGGGAACAACGCTGATCGCGGGCGGCCGCACTCATGCTGCCCAATTCATAGACACGGACGAACATTCTGATGTTGTTTACATAGGACATGGCGGCGCGGACCCATTCTTTGCCGATGCTTGAAAGTGATTGGGCATTTGCAGGATTAACAGGCGAATGCCGCGCGGTATAGCCTTTCGGAAAACACCAAGGGAGCCGCGTCGATGGAAGGCATCTATGATTGGGCCGTGTTGTGGGAATGGGTGGAGATCGCGGCGCGCTGGACGCATGTGATCACGGCCATCGCCTGGATCGGGTCGTCCTTCTATTTCATTGCCCTGGACCTTGGGCTGCGCAAGGCGCCCGGCATGCCGGAGTTGGCGCATGGCGAGGAATGGCAGGTCCATGGCGGCGGGTTCTATCACATCCAGAAATATCTTGTGGCACCCGAGCGGTTGCCGGAACACCTGACCTGGTTCAAATGGGAAAGCTATGCCACCTGGCTGTCGGGCTTCGCCATGCTGGTGCTGGTCTATTACCTGGGCGCGGACCTGTATCTGATTGATGCCAACGTGATGGACCTTGCGGTCTGGCAGGCGGTGGCGATTTCGATGGGGTCGCTGGCGCTGGGCTGGGGGATTTACACCACGCTGTGCCGGGTGTTCGTGAACGCCAATCAGACCGTGCTGATGGTGGCGCTTTTTGCGGTGCTGGTGGCGATGGCCTGGGGCTATACGCAGGTGTTCACGGGCCGGGCGGCGCTGCTGCATCTGGGGGCGTTCACGGCCACCATCATGTCGGCCAATGTGTTCATGGTGATCATTCCGAACCAGAAGATCGTGGTGGCCGATCTCAAGGCGGGGCGTGTGCCGGACCCGAAATACGGCAAGATCGCCAAACAGCGCAGCACGCATAACAATTACCTGACGCTGCCGGTGCTGTTCCTGATGCTGTCGAACCATTATCCGCTGGTCTTTGCGACCGAATGGAACTGGCTGATCGCTTCGCTGGTGTTCCTGATGGGGGTAACGATCCGGCATTGGTTCAACACCCAGCATGCGCGCAAGGGAAGCCCGCACTGGACATGGGCGGCAACCGTGGTGCTGTTTCTGATCATTGCCTGGCTTTCCACCGCGCCGATGGCGATGCAAGCGCCCGCCGAAGATGAGGGCGCGCGTCTGTCGGGGGCAGCGCTGACCTATGCCTCGGCCAGCGGGTTCGAAGATGTTGTGGGTATCGTGCAGGGGCGCTGTTCCATGTGCCATGCGGCGGAACCGGTCTGGGAGGGGATGTATTGGCCACCCAAGGGCGTGGTTCTGGAGACGCCAGCACAGATCGCAGCGGAGGCGCGGCGTATCTACATGCAATCGGGGATTTCGCACGCCATGCCCCCCGCCAACCTGAGCTATATGGAACCGCAGGAGCGGGCCGCCATCATTGAGTGGTTCCGCAACGCAGGGCGCGGCGGCGGGATCGAGGGTTAGCCGCGTGTGAAGCGCCACACCGTGTGCTGGCGGTACTCTGCATCCGGCATCAGAACGATGGACGGAAAGCCCGGATGGTTGGGCGCGTCGGGCCAACCCTGTGCCTCGATCGCAAGCCCTTCGTAGGGGCTGTGTCCCGGACGGATGGCGTTGCGCCCGTCGTAAACCTGAATGCCTGGTTCAGTGGTGGAGACCACCATCCCGATTCCGGATTGGCCATTGAGGCGCAGCACTTCGCGCAGCGGAACGCGGCCATCGGACAGGCAGAAGTTGTTGTCGAAATGGTTCACTCCCGGGTCGATGCGGCGGGTCCTGCGAAAATCCATGCCGTCCTCTTCCACGGACCGGATTTCGCCGGTGGGCGTGAAATCGGGTGTCGTGGGCAGGTAATGCGCGGCATCGACCCAAAGGCGATGGCCGGCCCAGGTGGGCGTGCCGTCAAGGTTCCAGTAGCTGTGATTGGCGAAGTTCACCGGGGTGGGTTGATCGGTCGTGACATGCACGTGCAGGTGCAGACTGGCCCCATCCACCTGAAAGGTGGCCGAGACGCGGCGATGCCCCGGGAAACCCCCTTCGCCATCGGGAAGATCCAGTTCCAGTCGCAGGTCGCTTTCGGTGGCCTCGGCAAGCCGCCAGACCTTGAGATGCGTGCCGGCAGAGCCTGAATGCAGGCAATGGCGGTTGTCCTGGTTCGCCTCGAACCGCAGGTTGAACCCTTCGATCATGGCGCGGGCGTTGGTGAAACGGTTGGCGACAGGGCCGACGAGGGCGCCGTGATAGCGCAGGGCATCGGCGTAATCGGACAGCCGTTCCGAACCAAGCGTCAGGTTGCGGGCCGTGCCTTCCAGCCAGACGCCCTGAAGGATCGCGCCCAGGGTCAGGATGGACACGCACAGGCCATCCCGCCCGATGGTGATGCGCTGCACGGGTTCGCCCTGCGGGGTCAGGCCGAAGGGGGCGATCCCCAATTGTCGATCGGTCATCCCATGCCTCTTTTCCACCCTGCGCCAGTGGTGCAGCCTGTGGGCGGGCGGGTCAAGCCTGTTGGCAAGGGTGGAGCCGGTGCCGCGTTCAAGGCGCGGCGGTGACGCAATCCACCATGGTCTGTGCCAGACCACGCAACAGGGCGTCATAGGCATCTGGACCCGGGTCGAGGGTGGAGCCGTTCGGATCGAGGGGCTGCCCCAGCCTTGCACCTGTTCCATCGGCAAGTTGGGCGATCAAAGCTGCATCGTGCTGCGCCTCCGGGAAGAGGCAGAGAGGAGTGCCGGCCTGAACCCCGGCGCGCAGATCGGCCAGACGCGCCGCACCCGGCGCGGTGGCATCGCCAAGCGCGACGGATCCGAAAATCGTGAGGCCATAATGCGCGGCGAAGTAGCCGTAGGCATCGTGATAGACGACCAAAGGTTTGCCCTGAACAGGGGCGAGTGTCTGGGCAATCTCGGCGTCCAGAGCGGCGATACGGGCGCTGGCGGCTTCGGCATTGGCGGCATAGGTTGCCGCGTTGGCCGCGTCGATGCGGCCCAGTTCGGCGGCAATGGCTGCAAGCCAAACCTGTGCGTTGCCAGGGTCGAGCCATGCATGCGGGTCGGCACCGTCATGGCTGTGCCCGTGGTCCTTGCCAGCATCATGGGCGGCTTCTTCCTCGCTGTGCCCATGCCCTTTCCCGTGGTCGTGGTCGTGCCCGTGGTCGTGGTCGTGCCCGTGGTCGTGGTCTTGGTCGTGCCCGTGGTCGTCCCCGTGATCGTGCGCGGAGGCGGCCTTTTCGGCGGCGTGGCCATGATCGCCATGCGCCTCGTGTGCGCCGTCTTCGGAATAATCGCGCGTCGCCGTTCCAGGCACGGCAAGGAGAGGAAGCTGTCTGCTGCCCTCAGCGATGCCGGCAAGCGCGCGGTCAAGCCACGGGGTGAGTTCCGGGCCGATCCAGATAACGAGATCGGCTTTTGCCAACGCGGCGGCCTGCGACGGGCGAAGCTGGAAATTATGCTCGCTTGCACCCCGTTCCAGAAGCAGGTCAGGTGTGCCGAGGTCGCCCATCACCTGTGCAACAAGGGCGTGAACGGGGTGAATGTCTGTCACCACCGTCGGCACTTCGGCCATGGCAGGGGAGATGAAGGCAAGGCTGGCCATGGCGGAGGATATGATATAACGCATCTGTCGGCTCTTCCTGTCAGGAACGTTGGAGCCTATGTATGTTATAAGATAACATGTCAAGAGGGCCAGATGGCGAAGGCTCAGACCGATGCCCATTCCGATGCCTGCCCCGGCTGCGCCAGCACGCCGGAAGTGGCCTTTGCAGAGCATGACCACAGGCATTGCAGCGACGATGTGCTGGCGCGGGCTGAAGCTCTTGCAGCCATGCAGGGCGTGAAGCTGACGCCGGTACGTCGCAGGGTGTTGCAGATCCTGCTGGAAGAGCATCGCGCGCTGGGGGCCTATGACGTGTTGCAGCGGTTGGCGGCGGAGGGGTTCGGCAATCAGCCACCGGTCGCCTATCGCGCGCTGGATTTTCTGGTGGAGAACGGGCTTGCCCATCGGATCCGCCGCCTGAATGCCTTTGCCGCCTGCATGCATCCGGGCGAGGCGCATGCCCCGGCCTTTCTGATCTGCGGCACCTGCAACCATGTGGCCGAAGCCCCGGCCGCCCCTGTGCGTGCGGCGCTGGACGCGGCGGCGGGGGCGCTGGGCTTTGTGATCGAGCGGTCGAATATCGAGGCTTTGGGTCTGTGCCCTGCTTGCCAAGGGGCAAAGCCATGACCGGATTGATCCGTGCCGAACACCTGACGGTGGTGCTGGAGGGGCATCCCGTGCTTACGGATGTGAGCCTTTCGGTCGAGGCGGGCGAGATCGTGACGATCCTTGGCCCGAACGGATCGGGGAAATCCACGTTGCTTCGGGCACTGTTGGGCATTGTGCCCGCGACAGGCGGACGGGTGCAGCAACAGGCCGGGCTGGTGATCGGCTATGTTCCACAGCGACTGGCCATCGACCGGACGTTGCCGATGACGGTTCGGCGCTTCCTGTCCCTTCCCAGGCGGGTGGGGGAGACGGAGGCCACCGCCGCGCTGGCCCGGGTAGGGGTGCCGGAGGTCGCGCGGCGTCAGATGGCCGATCTGTCGGGAGGGCAATTCCAGCGCGTGCTTCTGGCTCGGGCACTGCTTGCCGAACCGGACCTGCTCATCCTTGATGAGCCGACGCAGGGGCTGGACCAACCGGGGGAGGCGGCCTTTTATCGGTTGATCGAAGAGGTGCGGCGCGAAACCGGGGTGGCGGTGTTGATGGTGAGCCACGACCTGCATGTGGTGATGGCGGCGTCGGATCGGGTGATCTGCCTGAACGGGCATGTCTGCTGCGAAGGGACGCCAAGGGTGGTCTCCTCGGCCCCGGAATACAGGGCGCTGTTCGGTCTGGGCACGCAAGGCGCGCTGGCGCTGTATCAGCACGTGCATGACCATAGCCATGATGGCGGTGCGCACGGGCATGCCCATGTGCATGACCACGACCATCAACACGCGCATGACCATGCTTGACGATTTTCTGGTGCGTGCGGCTTTGGCCGGGGTGGGGCTTTCGCTGGCAACGGGGCCGCTCGGGTCTTTTGTCGTGTGGCGGCGGATGGCCTATTTCGGGGATGCCACGTCGCATGCGGCCATTCTTGGCGTTGCGCTGGCGCTTGCGAGCGATCTTCCCGTGACCTTTGGCACGCTGGTCGTGGCCCTGGCCATGGCGGTGACGGTCTCGACGCTTGCGGCACGTGGCTGGGCGATGGATACGACGCTGGGGGTTCTGGCACATTCGGCCCTGGCCTTCGGTCTTGTGGCGGTGAGTTTCGTTCCCGGCGCACGGACGGACCTGTCGGCGTGGCTTTTCGGGGATATTCTGGCCGTGTCGCGCATGGATCTGGCCTTTGTCTGGGGCGGAGCCGCGTTAGTTGCGGGTTTGCTGGTCTGGCGCTGGCAAGCCCTGCTGACGGCGACGCTGAACGAGGATCTGGCCCATGCTTCCGGATTGAACCCGACGCGCGAAAGGCTGGTTCTGACGCTAGCCCTTGCGGTTGTGGTGGCGGTGGCGATCAAGGTTGTGGGGGCGCTGCTGATTGCGGCCATGCTGATCATCCCGGCAGCGGCGGCGCGTGGTCTTTCCCGGACGCCCGAGGCCATGGCAGTGCTGGCCACGGGGATCGGCGCGGCCTCGGCGCTTGTCGGCTTGCAGTTGTCGCTGTGGCAGGACACGCCGGCAGGGCCGTCGATCATCGCGGCGGCGTCGGTGCTGTTCGCGCTTTCGGCGGTGTTCGGGCGGGTGGGACGACGCTAGGGTTTTTTTCCTTCCTTTTCCGTCTGAGAACATCCACCGGGAGGCCGCCGTCCCGCGCAGGTCGCGCATTTGACAGCCATGTCGTTTTTGTCACGCAAGGGTCGGGTTGACTTGTCCCTTTCGCGCGGGTTCAGGCAGATAAGGGACGAAACACCCAGTCGCGGAGTCGCCCCCATGAAGACCCATGTCAAAGCCCTTGTCGTCGGCGGTGGTGCCGTCGGGAACGGCATCGCCTATCACCTTGCCAAGGCGGGGTGGGACACGATGCTGGTGGAACGCGACGAACTGACCGCCGGGTCCACCTGGCACGCCGCGGGGCTGCTGCCCTTGTTCAACATGAGCTATGCCACCACCCATATCCACAAATACAGCGTGGATTTCTACAAGGGGCTGGAGGCGGAGACAGGGTTGAACCCCGGCTTCTATGTCGTGGGGAACCTGCGCATGGCGCAGCGACAGGAGCGGATGGATGAATACATGCTGTATTCGTCGGTGGCGGAAACGGCTGGGGTTTACCATGAGTTCCTGACGCCGAAGGAGATGAAGGATCGCTGGCCGTTGCTTCGGACGGACGATCTGGTCGGCGCGCTTTACCACCCGCAGGACGGCTATATTAACCCCGCCGATGTGACGCAGGCCATGGCCAAGGGCGCGCGGCAGTTGGGCGCGACGATCGAGCGGAAGGTTCAGGTTGACGGCTATCGCTGGACGGGCAGGGAATGGATCGTGTCCTGTTCGCGGATGGTGGAGCAGGGGGGAAACCTTGTCGCATCAGACGACAAGTTCGAGATCACGGCAGAGCATGTCGTCACCGCCACCGGCAACCATGCGCAGCGCACGGCGCGGCTGTTGGGCATCAAGATCCCGGCGATTCCGGTGGAACACCAGTATATCGTGACCGAACCCGATCCGGCGCTGGTGGAATGGCGCAAGACCAACGCGCAGCACCCCGTTCTGCGAGATGCCGATGCGAAATGGTATGTGCGCGAAGAACGCGGTGGCTGGATTCTGGGCCCTTATGAGCGGAACGCCCCGGCGCGGTTCCTGTACGATGTGCCGCAGTCCTTCCGTGCGGACCTGTTCCCGCTGGACCTGGAGCGGATCGAGGCGGAATACATGTCGATGATTCATCGTCTGCCGTCGTCGGAAACCGTCGGTCTGAAGGATGATTACAACGGCCCCATTTGTTATACCCCCGATGGGAACCCGCTGGTCGGCCCTGTGCCGGGGCTGCGCAACATGTGGATCGCTGAAGGGTTCAGCTTTGGCATCACAGCGGCAGGCGGGACCGGCTATTATCTGGCCCAGATGATGACCGAGGGCGAGGCCGAGATCGACATGGCGTCGCTGGATCCGCGCCGGTATGGCAATTGGATGACCACCGAATATGCGGCGCGCAAGAATGAGGAATGCTATGAGCATGTCTTCATCCTGCACCACCCGGATGAAGAGCGGGAAGCCTGCCGCCCGCTGCGCACGGCACCCGTCTATGACAAGCAGAAGGCGCTGGGCGCGCAGTTCGGGCAGGTGAACGGTTGGGAACGGCCGATCTATTTCGGCCCCAAGGACGCGCCCGAGGATTTCGACCATAACAGCCGCAGCTTCCGCCGCGGCGGTTGGTGGCAATATGCGGTGGACGAGGCGAAGGCCATCCGGGAGACGGCAGGGCTGATCGACGCCACGGCATTCACCAAGCATCTGGTGCGCGGGCCGGGAGCGACGGCGTTCCTTGACTGGTTCACCTGCAACGCGCTGCCCAAGGTGGGGCGGATCAACCTGACCTATGCGCTGACGCCGACCGGGACGACGCGGACGGAATACACCATCGTGCGCAACGGCGAGAATGATTACTATCTGGTCTCCGCCGGGGCATGGACGGCTTATGATGCCGACTGGCTGCGTAAATGCGCCGAAGATTTCATGGCGGGCGGTGGCGGCTATATCGACATCCACGATGTGACAACGCAATGGGGTGTCTTTGCCATTGCCGGGCCGAACAGCCGCAAGATTCTGGCGGAACTGATCCGTGACGCGGAACCGGAAACGGCGCTTTCGAACAAGCGGTTTCCGTGGCTTTCGGCGCGCAAGATCGAGTTGGGCATGTGCCCGGTTAATGCGATCCGCGTGGCCTATACCGGCGAGCTTGGTTGGGAACTGCACCACCCGATCGAGATGCAGCGCTATCTGTTCGATCAGCTGCTGGCGGCGGGCGAAAAGCACGGAATGAAGCTGGTGGGGGCGCGGGCCCAGAACTGGTTGCGGCAGGAGAAATCCTATCGCGCCTTCGGCAACGAATTGGGCCGCGACGCGACCCCGCTGGAGGCCGGGCTGGACCGGTTTGTAGACTTGTCCAAGGAATTTCAGGGCAAGCAGGCGATGCTGGACACCGGCATTCGTTCCATGTGCGTGACAGTGCTGATCGACGGGCCGGATGACACAGATCCGTGGGGCAAGGAGGCGCTGCTGCTGGATGGCGAAAAGATCGGGCGCCTGACCTCGGGCGGGTATTCGGTGGCCTTTGGCAAACAGATCGGCATGGGCTATGTGCGCCCGGATCTGGCAACGGTCGGCACCAAGCTGAAGGTGCGGATGAACCGCGAATTGTGGGACGCGACGGTAGTCGAGGACAGCCCCTTCGACCCCAAGAATGCGCGCATCCGCATCGACGGATAAGCGAAATCGAAGCCAAACAGCAAAAGGCACCGGGCGCAGGTCCGGTGCCTTTTGCTTTAAGGGTGGCGGTTTGCGGCCAGCCACGCCGCCCAGTCGGAGGCGCTTCCGTCAAAGACGTTGATGTCCACCTCGCCCGCAATGCCGGGGATCAGGCCGGTGCTGGTATATTGCCAGAAGGTCCAGTGCCGCCCGCCATAGACCTCATCCGGGTGGGCGGCTGTGGCGCGCAGCCAGAAGGGGTAATTGCCGACGCGCCACATCTGGTTTTCCTGATAGAAATCGACGGTCGAATAGATGATCGGGCGCTGGCCGTAATGGCGTTCTACGATGTCGAGGAAGATCTTTGCTTCGGATCGCAGGACCTCGGGCGCGCGGCGGATGGTGCAGGTGGGCGAAAACGGCGTCCATTCCATATCCAGCACCGGGGGAAGGGCACCCGGTGTGCGCGGCACATTCTGGATGAAAAAGGCGGCCTGTTCGGCGGCAGGGCGGCAGTGGTAGAAAAAGTGATAGGCACCGCGCGGCACACCGGCGCGGGCCGCGCCGCGCCAGTTGTCACGGAACATCGGATCGACGAGATCGCCGCCCTCGGTTGCCTTGATGAAGGCGAAGTTCACGCCGTTCGCGCGGGCTTGCGCCCAGTCGATGGATGTCTGGAAACGGGCCACGTCGATACCGTGGACAGCGTGATCCTGCGGGCTGCGGCGACCGAAATTGACGGGCTTTGCATCGCTGAAGTTGGGCGGCACCACCCGGAACTGGGCCGGGTTGGCAACCGCACCCGCAGTGGTGGACAGGGTGGCGGCCGGTGGTGGCGCACCACAGGCGGTGAGAAGGAGGGCAAGACAGAACGGTGCAAAACGCTGGATCATGCGCAGATGCTGACCGATCCGTGTTGCGCTGTCATTGGAAAAACGCGCCGATCCGCGCCCGTCCGCCTATTCCGCCGCAGTGGCCGGGTTGGCCAGTTCATCCCAGCATGCCAGCGCATGTGCGGCATACATCACGGCGGGGCCTCCGCCCATCTGAATGGACATGGCCAGCACATCGCCCAGCTCTTCCCGCGTGGCCCCGGCCTTCATGAGGGCTTCGATGTGGAAGTTGATGCAAGGTTCGCAGCGTTGGCTTATGGCGATGGCCAGGGCGACGTATTCCTTTTCCTTGAAAGAGAGTGGTCCGCTTTCCTTTACCGCCTTGGACAGGGTGGCAAAGCCAGCGGTCGTTTCGGGAATCAGCTTGTTCATGATGCGGAGTTCGCCCCGCATGTTCGCAATCTTTGCTCTGTAGGTCATCGGCCTGCCCTTTCTTCAGGGCACCCGGATAGGGCATGGAAACGGCACGGGCCTTGATGTGCGTCAAATCACATGCAAAAGATTGAATGTTATCCGAAACGAGCGGGATCAAGCGCCTGCACAAGGCCCGCGGACAGACCTGTTGGCCTGCCACCGATCAGATCAGCCACCAATCGGCTTGCGGCGGGGCAGGTTTGAAAACCATATCCGCCCTGACCGGCCAGCCAGAAGAAATCGGCCATCCACGGATCCTGCCCGATCACCAGCACCCGGTCGGGCGAGAAGGTGCGCAGACCGGCCCAGTTGGAAATCAGCCGGGTCACGGGTTCAGTTACCATTTCTTCATATCGGGCAAGCCCTTCGGCAAGCACCATGTCGTCGGCCCAGGCGTCATGGGGGGATTGCGGGTCTTCCTCGGCGGGTGACACGATCAGAGCACCCGCATCCGGTTTTGCATACCACGCCTCGCCCGCGCCAAACAGCATCGGCCAGCGGCTGATGTCATGGCCGCCCGGCGCGGGGATGCGCGCCATCGAGCGGCGATTGGGCGTGAAGCCCAAGGGTTTTACACCGGCCATCGCGGCCACCTCGTCCACCCATGCACCTGCGGCATTGATCAGCAGTCTGCCGGTGAATTCCCCTGCGGTGGTGACAACGGTCCAACCATCGCCGCCTTTTGCCATGGCGGTGGCACGGGCCCCGGTGACGATCTGCGCGCCGCGCGCTTTCGCCTCGCGCGCGAAGCCCTGAAGCAGAAGGTCGGTGTCGATGTCCCAGGCATGATCGGCAAAGGCTGCCATCGCGACAGTTGCTGGGTTGAGGATCGGCACGATGGCGCGTGCCTCATCCACCGTGCAGCGCGTCATATGCATGTCGCGCACTTCACCGGCAAAGAGATCGCCCTGATCCGCCTTTGCCACGATCATCAGCCCGCGTGGTGAGAGGACATTCTCGGTCGTGCGGAAGTGATCTTCCGATGCCAGTGACAACTCCACCACCGCAGGCGCGCCGTAACGGGGTTCGTAAAGCGCCGCAGACCGGCCCGAGGCGTGGTGGGCGAGGGCGGTTTCAGCTTCCAGCACCGTGACGGAGCCCAATTCGGACAGGCGGGCGGCGGCGGAGATTCCGGCGATACCACCGCCGATGATCAGGAAATCGGTCATTCTTCTTCCAGTCTGTCGGTGGCCGGGGGCGGCGCGGGATACAGCGCCGAAAGGCGTGCGCGCAGGTCGGCCATAAGGGCAAAGGTCGGCGCCGCAAGCGAAGGCGCAAGCTGCGCCGTGTCGCGGGCGGAAATCAGCGGCGTGACGGGCGTGATGGGGCAGGACATGACCCAGGCCACAGCCAGCGTGGCAGGATGGGTGCCTGTCTCTGTGGCCAAGGCGGCGAGTTGGCGTGCCGCGCTGTGCATGGCTTCGGGCGCATAGCGGGCTGCATAGCGTTGATCTTCGGACAGGCGGCCTGCTCCCCCGGTGGCATATTTGCCGGTCAGCAGGCCTCCGCCAAGGGGCGAATAGGCGTGGACGGCGATGCCCTGATCGGCGCACATCGGCAGTATCTCCACCTCCACCTGCCGTTTCACGAGGTTATACATCGGCTGGATCACGTCGATCCGGCTGCCAAATCGGGCGGCGATGGCCTGCGCCTTCATCACCTGCCAGGCGGCGAAGTTGGACAGGCCGATGCGGGCGATGCGACCTGCAAGTTGCCATTCCACGAAGAGAGAGATGGTTTCTTCAAGCGGCGTCGTCGGATCGAAGCGGTGCAGATACAGCAGATCGACCCGGTCACGCCCAAGCCTTTGCAGGCTTTGATCGAATTGCGCGGTCAGGTTGGCGCGGCCCGCGCCGCCGGAATAGCCCACCTTGGTTGCGATGGTGACTTGTGGATCGTCTTTGGAAAATTCGCCGACCAGTGCCTCGGACTGCCCATCGGTATAGATGTTTGCCGTATCGAAATGGCTGATCCCGGCAGCGCGTGCCGCGTCATACATGGCGCGCGACGCCGTGGCATCGGCGCGGCCACCGAATTGCATGCAACCAAAGGCAAGGGGGCAAGGTGTTGTCATGGCGGCGAACCTGCCATGCCGCGCTGGCGAAGAAAAGGCGGGGGCCGCCGCTTTTGCAGCAGCCCCCGACAGGCAGGCCCGACAGTCAGGGGGAGGGAACGTCAGCCTTCCTGTGTTTCTTTCAGCTTGTCGATGCCGAGTGTCTTGAGCGCGAGAGTCTCGTAGAAGGGTTCGGATACGCCCTTGCGCAGCTTGCGCAGGAAGTATTTCTCGAATCCGATCTTGGCCATGTGCACCCATTTCCCGCTGGAGGACCAGTTTACGTTGCGTGGCGGGATCTGGGGCTGGGCAACAAAGGCGATGCCGCTATCGCCGAAATCGGCCAGGCAGACTGCGTTCCAGGTGCCCACCCGATCGGGGGCCTTGCCGCGCAGGATGTTGCCGATGTTATGGGCGGTCGCCGTCACCATGGATTCGATCATGAAGCCGGTCTTGGGCACGCCCACCGGCACCGGGGTCGGCCCCATCGGCGCGATGGCCACGCAAACACCAACGGCGAAGATGTTGGGATAGACCGGGTTCTGCTGATGCTTGTCCACGATGGTAAAGCCGCGCGGGTTTGACAGGCCTTCGATCCCGGCGACCGGCTTGATCCCCCGAAAGGCGGGCAACATCATGGAATAGGCGAAGGGCAGTTCCTTTTCGCCCTTGGAGGTGCCGTCATCGGCAATCTCCTCCACCGTCATCTTGCCGGCTTCGACCTTTTTCACCTTGGTCGAGGTCATCCATTTGATGTGCTTTGCGCGCATCTCGGATTCCAGCAGCCCCTTGGTATCGCCCACACCATCAAGGCCCAGATGCCCGATATAGGGCTCGGGCGTGACAAAGGTCATCGGCACGCGGTCGCGCACCTTGGCCCGGCGCAGGGCGGTTTCGAGGATGAACAGGAATTCATAGGCCGGACCAAAGCAGCTTGCCCCCTGCGCCGCGCCGATGATGACGGGGCCGGGGTTCTTGACCAGTTCGTCAAAGACCTTTTTCGCTTCAAGCGCATGGTCGATATGGCACACGGATTGGGTAAAGCCGCCATGCGGACCCAGCCCTTCGATTTCATCAAAGGCCAGTTCCGGCCCGGTGGCGATGACCAGATAATCGTAGGAAACGGACTGCCCGTTCACGAGCGCGATGCGATTTTCCGAAGGGTGCAGACGATCGGCCGCGACAGGGATGAAGTCGATGCCCTTCTTTGCCATCGTGGGCGCCAGATCGACCGTGATCTCTTCGCGGTCGCGCCAACCCACCGCGATCCAGGGGTTTGACGGAACGAAGTGATAGTGCGGGTCTTTGGTGACAACGGTGATCTTGTCTTCCTTGCGGAGCTGGTCCTTGAGTTCATAGGCCATGATGGCCCCGCCCAAGCCAGCCCCGAGAACCACTACATGCGCCATTCCTGCTCCTCCCCGGAAAAGATATATCCGGAGATAATAAATTCAAAAAACGTAATGTATTTGATCTGGATCATGTTGGCACGGGCTGTGGCGGCAAAAGGAAAGGCCCGCGCGCGGCGGGCCTTTCCGGGCAGAATGCCATTGGATCAGGATTGGTGATCAGGACGGGATGTCGCCCTTGATCCCTTCGACATAGAAGTTCATGCCCAGCAGGTCGCCATCGGGCGCGGTGGCGCCGTCGGCCAGCCAGGGCGAACCGTCCTGCTTGTTGATCGGGCCAGTGAAGGGGTGATAGGTGCCCGCGGCAATGGCATCGCGCATCGCTTCGGCTTCGGCCTTCACGTCAGCGGGCACGGCATCGGTGATTTCGCCGATTTCGACCTCGCCCCCGGCGATGCCTTCCCAGGCATCGGCCTGCTCATAGGTGCCGTCCAGCAGGGCGCCCACGCGCTTGACGTAATAGGGTGCCCAGTTGTCGATGATCGACGAAACACGCGGGCTGGGCTTGTAATCGGCCATATCCGAGGCTTGGCCAAAGCCGATCACGGCGCCGTTCGTCTTTGCCGCTTCGGCCAGCGGCGCGGTCGAGTCGGTGTGCGAGGCGATGACGTCCACGCCCTGATCAATCAGCGCCTTGGCAGAGTCGGCCTCTTTCGCCGGATCGAACCAGGTGAAGGCCCAGACCACGGACAGTTCCACATCCGGGTTCACCTTCTTGGCGTGAAGGTAATAGCTGTTGATGCCCATGATCACTTCGGGGATCGGGAAGGAGGCGATGTAGCCGATCTTGTTCGACTTGGTCATCTTGCCCGCGATATGACCCTGGATTGCGCGGCCTTCGTAGAAGCGGGCGTTGTAGGTGGACACGTTCGCATGATCACGCTTGTAGCCGGTGGCATGTTCGAACTTGACGTCCGGGAACTTGGCGGCGACCGCATTGGTCGGGTCCATGTAGCCGAAAGAGGTGGTGAAGATCATGTTGCAGCCCGACAGGGCCATCTGCGTCAGCACGCGTTCGGCATCGGCGCCTTCGGGCACGTTTTCCTGCCAGACGATCTCGACCTTGTCGCCAAACGCCTCTTTCACGGCAAGGGCGCCTTCGTGGTGCTGGAAGGTCCAGCCGCCATCACCGATGGGGCCGACATAGATGAAACCGATCTTGGCCTTTTCCAGCCCTTGCGCGAAGGCGGCGGTGCCGCCGACCATGCTGGCGAAACCCAGCGCCGCGCCGCCCTTGAGGATGGTTCTTCTTTTCATGTTTTTCTCCCGGTTGCGGGGCGCATCGGCCCCGGTTTCTATGTTGGCCTCAGCGTGAGGCGTGAAAGTTCTGTCCCAGTGCGGCAGGCGCGTTCAGCGACGCCTTGCCCTTGCCCGAGGACATGATGACCAGCACGAGGATGGTTATCAGATACGGACTCATCGACAAGTATTCGACCGGGATTCGCGCCCCGGCTGCCTGCAGGTTAAGCTGTAACACGGTGATTCCGCCAAAAAGATAGGCACCGATCAGGACGCGCCAGGGTTTCCAGCTGGCAAAGACCACGATGGCCAGCGCGATCCAGCCTGCACCTGCGGTGATGCCGTCGGTCCATTGGGGCACGCGGATGAGGCTGATATAGGCCCCGCCCAGCCCCGCCAGCGCCCCGCCGAAGAGAATGGCCAGCACCCGGATGCGGACGACCTTGTAACCCAGCGCATGCGCTGCATCGTGGCTTTCGCCCACGGCACGCAGGACAAGGCCCATGCGGCTGTATTTCAGCACCGCCCAGACCGCGCCGCAGGCGGCAACCGAGACATAGACCATCCAGTCGTGGTTGAAGAGCACCGGTCCAAGGAAGGGAATATCCGCCAGCGGCCCCAGGGGCACCTTGCCGGTGAGCGGCGGTTTGATGCCGACATAGCCTTGCCCGATCAGGCTGGACAGGCCCAGCCCGAACAGTGTGAGCGCAAGGCCTGTCGCCACCTGATTGGACTGCAGGACCTGTGTCAGCAGGGCGAAGATCAGGCTGAGACAGGCCGCCCCCAGCGCGCCGCCCAGAAACCCGAGGTAGGGGTTGCCCGTGCCGACCGCGGTTGCAAAACCGCAGATCGCGCCCATGATCATCATCCCCTCGACGCCGAGGTTCAGCACGCCCGCCTTTTCCACCACCAGTTCGCCCAGAGCCGCCAGAATGATCGGCACCGAGGCCACCATCAGAGATGCGATCAGGATGGCCGGGTTGATACCGCCGATGTCCATCACATGGCCTCCTTTCTAGCGCCGATGCGGATGCGGAAATTCGTGAGCAGGTCCACTGCCAGAAGGAAGAACAGAAGCATTCCCTGAAAGGCCTGGATCGCGGCAGAGGGCAGTCCCAGCATGAAGCTGGCCAGTTCCCCGCCGATATAGGTAAGCGCCATCAGAAGGCCCGCCAGCAGGATGCCAATGGGGTTCAGGCGGCCAAGGAAGGCCACGATGATGGCGGTGAAGCCATAGCCCACGTTGAAATCAATGCTGATCTGACCCGAGGGCCCCGTTGCCTCGAACAACCCTGCCATGCCGGCCAGCGCCCCGGACAGGCCCATGCACAGAACCACCAGCCGGTTCGGGCTGACGCCCGCAAAACGTGCCGCGCGCGGGGCCTGACCGGCCAGCTTGATGTGATAGCCCAGGATATGGCGTTGCAGCAGGATATAGGCCGCGATCACCACCATGAAGGCGGTGATGACGCCCCAATGCAAACCGGTGCCTGGGATCAGTTCCAGATTGGCCATTGCGGGGATCTGGCTCATGTTGCGGCTGCCGGGGAAGCCGCCGCCTTCAGGATTGCGCAAGAGGCCCAGCGACATCGAGGCAAGAATGTTCTGCGCCACATAGACCAGCAGCAGCGAGACGAGGATTTCGTTGGTGTTGAAGCGCGTCTTGAGAATGGCAGGGATCATCGCCCAGAGCCAGCCGCCGAAGACGCCAGCCAGCACCATGAGCGGAAAGACCCAGCGGGTTTCCACCGGATAAAGCGCCAATCCGACACCCGCGCCAAACAGCGCCCCCATGATGTATTGGCCTTCGGCCCCGATGTTCCAGATGCCCGCGCGAAAGCCCAGCGACAGGCCCACGGCAATCAGGATCAGCGGCCCGGCCTTGACCAGCAGTTGCGGCCGCGAATAGGCGGCGAATTGCGGGTGGAACAACGGGTCCCAAAAGATGGTGCGGATGGCCTCGAAAGGGTTCTTGCCCAGAATGGCGAACATGATCCCGCCTGCGACCATCGTAAGGATCACTGCCAGAACCGGGGTGGCCCATTGCCAGAACGCGCTGGGAGAGGATCGTTTTTCAAGCCTTACCATGACACTCTCCTGCAGCTGAACCGGCTTCACCTTTGCCGAAGCGGCGGGGATCGGTCTTTGTCTCAGTGGCCCACATGCGCCACCTCCATCCCATGTGCGCCGCCCATCATCAGGCCGATCTCGTCGATGGTCAGCCCTTCCACAGGGCGGGGCTCGGTCAGCCGGCCGGTGTTCAGAGCGGCGAAATTGTCGGCGATTTCCAGAAGCTCATCCAGATCCTGGCTGATCACCACCACGGCGGCCCCTTGGGCGGCGCGGTCCAGAATGGCCTGCCGGATAGATGCGGCAGCGGCGGCATCAACGCCCCAGGTGGGCTGGTTGATGACGATGACCGTAGGCGTCTGGGAAAGCTCGCGTCCGACGACGAACTTTTGCAGGTTGCCGCCCGACAAGGCACGCGCCGCCACATGTGTACCCGGCGTGCGCACGTCGAATTCCTTCACGATCTCGGCCGCGAAGCGCCCGGTGGCGGCCCAGTCGATGAACCCGCGCGTCACCAGAGATTTGCGCACGACGCCCGACAGCAGGGCATTTTCGACAAGGCTCATGTCCGGCGCGGCCGCATGACCAAGGCGTTCTTCGGGGGCGGCAACCAACCCTGCCGCGCGGCGGGCATTGGGGCCCTTGGCCCCCATCGGCTTGCCGTCGATCTTTACGGCACCTGGATCGGTGCGCAATTCGCCGGAAAGGGCCAGCAGCAATTCGTCCTGCCCGTTACCCGCCACCCCGGCGATGCCCAGCACCTCGCCGCGCGCGACGCGGAAGTTCACGTCTTTCAGGCTCATGCCGAAGGGGATGGGGGATTTGACGGATAACCCTGAGACTTCCAGCGCGGTTTCACCCTTTGGCAACGCCGCGCGGGCGGGCGGCGTCAGCGTGGCACCAACCATCAGTTCGGCCATGTCGCGCGCCGAGCGTTCGCGCGGGGTGCAGGTGGCTACCACCTTGCCGCGCCGCAGGATCGTGGCCTCATCACACAGCGCGCGGATCTCTTCCAGCTTGTGGCTGATGTACAGGATCGCCGTCCCTTCAGAGGCCAGCTTGCGCAGGGTGGTGAACAGGATGTCCACTTCTTGCGGGGTCAGCACGCTGGTAGGTTCGTCCATGATCAGAAGCTTGGGGTTCTGCAGCAGGCAGCGGATGATTTCCACCCGCTGGCGTTCGCCCGCCGACAGATCGCCGACCATCCGATCCGGATCGAGCGGCAGGCCATAAGCCTCGCTTACCGATTTGATGCGGCCCGACAATTCGCGCATGGGCGGCGGGTTTTCCATGCCAAGGGCCACGTTTTCGGCGACGTTCAGCGCCTCGAACAGGCTGAAATGCTGGAAGACCATCGCCACACCTGCCGCGCGGGCGGCCTTGGGTTCAGACGGCTGATAGGGTTGGCCACGAAAGCGCATCTGTCCGCTGTCGGGTTTGACCAGACCATAGATCATCTTCACCAGCGTGGATTTTCCGGCGCCGTTCTCGCCCAGCAGGGCGTGCACCTCGCCTTCCGCGATGCTGAACGAAACATCGCTGTTGGCCACCACGCCGGGATAGGCCTTGGTCACGCCGACCACGGCAAGCAGTTCCTTTTCCGTCCCCGATACTGTCCCTGTCATCCCGCGTTCTCCTGTCGTGACGCGTTGTTCTTTCCCTGTCGAAGAAATTCTGCGGCCACGCCCACGGCGATGGCCTGCGGATGCTTGCCCAGAGCGGGGTCGCCGATCGGGCAGTTGATGCGTGCGATGGTCTGCGCACCATGTCCCAAGGCCAGCAGCCGCGATCGGAACCGCGCCCATTTGGTGGCCGATCCGATCAGCCCGCAACGCGCAAAGCCATGGCACAGCAGGCGGTGGCAAAGGTCCAGATCGAGGGCATGGGAATAGGTCAGGATCAGGTGTTCCGCCCCGGGCGGTGCAGCAGCCACCAGCGCAGCAGGATCGCGGAGGGCGCAACGGGTGACGTTGGGGGGCACCTGATCGGGGAATCGGTCATCGGCAATGTCGACCCACGTGATCGCGAGGCCGGGCAGCGGTGCCAGCACATCCACCAGCGCGCGGCCGACATGGCCCGCCCCCCAGACCCAAAGGTCACGCTCGGCACGGGCGATGGGTTCCACCATCCAGCCTTGCAAAAGCGTGGCGTGGGGCAGCACGCCTTCGCCGCGCGCCCGCGCCAAAAGGCGCTTGACCGACAGGGGCATCGGGCGGCCATCGGTGCTGCGCGCGATTACGCCAGAGACGGGTTGGGGCAGGTTGTCGGGGGTGAACACCTCTGTCAGCACGGTCACGGCGCCGCCGCAGCATTGGCCCAGCTTCGGCCCCAGCGCCTCGCGGTCAAGCCTTGTGCCGCCCTGTGACAGAAGGGCGCGGGCGCGGGTTGTCGCCTCATGTTCCAGCGCTCCCCCGCCGATGGTGCCGGATTGACCGTTGGCCCAGACCAGCATGGCCGCGCCGACTTCGCGCGGGCTGGAGCCGTCATGCGCGGCGATCACCACGCGGGCCGTGGGGCCGTGGGTGGCAATGGTCATTTGCAGGGTGTTGAGGTCAAACATGGTGCCCGCTCACCTTTGCAAGTGGGTAGCCAGGCAGATGTGCAGCCGCGTCCTGATGAGTGATCTGGCGGTCAAATGCGGCCAGGGATGGTGCATCGAGATCGCGGTTATCGCAGAAAATGACCGTAAGCCATGCATCATGTTGCGGAACACGACGCGGGCAGCGCTTCCTGTCTGCCCAGCAGGCGGCGCGCAGGGCATATCCCTCGGCCTGCCCCGGGCGCAGCGGTTCCCGCGGATGTTTGAATTCCACATGGATCGCCAATCGTTCGCCGGAGGCGGACTCGGTCAGGAAAAGTGCGTCCGTTTCCAGAGCGCGACTGCCCGGGATACGGCAGGTGCAGTTCCCATCCCGCCCGCACCAGAGATTGGCCCAGAACGGCTGTTTCGTCCCAGGTCGCAACCGGGCCTGTTCATCGTGCAAAGATCTGGCCCCAAGGAAGGCCGGTGCCCTGGACGTTCCGGTTACAAGCCAGTCCCGTATGTCCTGACGCGAGAAAACCGCAGAGGCGATGGCGTCGAGAAAGGGTTGCGCCCTTGCGGAATAGGCGAGGTCAGCCATTGCCGCGCACCCGCTTGACCGCTGCAAGCACGCGCTCCGCCGTGGCGGGGGCGTCGAGCGCGGGGTAGGCGGACCCATTCCCGCAGGCGGCCACGGCGTCCGACAGGGCCATCAGGGCTGATATGCCCAGCATGAAGGGGGGTTCGCCCACGGCCTTGGATTTGCCGACCGAGTTTTCGGGGTTGGGGCGGTTCCACAGTGCCACGTTGAAGATGCGCGGGCGGTCGGAACAGGCGGGGATCTTGTATGTGCTGGGGGCGTGTGTCGCCAGCCGTCCCTTGCCATCCCAGACCAGTTCTTCGGTGGTCAGCCAACCCGCGCCCTGCACGTAGGCGCCTTCGACCTGGCCGATATCCAGTGCGGGGTTCAGGCTGCTGCCGGTGTCGTGCAAGAGGTCGGCCCGCAGGATGCGGTTTTCGCCGGTCAGCGTGTCGATCACCACTTCGGTGACGGCTGCGCCATAGGCGAAGTAGAAGAAGGGGCGACCGGTTCCCTTGACCCTGTCCCATGTGATCTTGGGCGTGGCGTAAAAACCGGTGGAGGACAGTGACACCCGCGCCTGATAGGCCCACATCACGACGCGGGCGAAATCGTAGCTTTCCCCTGCGACCTGCACCATGCCATCGGCAAAACGCACCTGCGCGGGATCGGTCTGATGCTTTTCGGCAATGAAGGTGGCAAGCCTAGTGCGGATCGTCTCGGCCGCCGCCTGTGCCGCCATGCCGTTCAGGTCCGACCCGGAGGAGGCGGCGGTGGCCGATGTATTGGGCACCTTGGCGGTATCGGTGGCGGTGATCTTGACCTGCGCGGTATCGACCCCAAAGACGCCCGCGACGACTTGTGCAACCTTCTGGAACAGGCCCTGCCCCATTTCCGTGCCACCATGGTTCAGGTGGATCGACCCGTCCTGATAGACATGGACCAAGGCCCCGGCCTGATTGAGATGGGTCAGCGTGAAGGAGATACCGAATTTCACCGGCGTCAGCGCCAGCCCCCGTTTCAAGATCGGGCTGGTGGCGTTCCATGCGGCGATCTCGGCCTTGCGGTTGTGGTAGTCGCTGCTTCGCTCCAGTTCGGAGACGAGGTCATGCGCTGCGAAATCCTCGACCGGCATGTGGTAGGGTGTGGTTTGCACCGGCCCCGGCTGCCCCATCGGGCGATAGAAGTTCGCGCGCCGCACCGCCAGCGGGTCGCGGCCAAGGCTATGGGCGATGTGATCCATCACCCGTTCAATCCCCACCATGCCCTGCGGCCCGCCGAAGCCGCGAAAGGCGGTGGCGCTTTGGGTGTTCGTCTTCAGCCTGTGGCTTTCGATGCGGATGTCGGGCAGGTAATAGCAGTTGTCGGCATGCAGCATGGCGCGGTCGGCGACGGGCAGCGACAGATCCTGCGCCCAGCCGCAGCGGAACAGATGGGTGAATTCGACCCCCGTCATCCGGCCCTGATCATCGAAGCCGGCGCGGTAGAGGATGCGCAGATCGTGTCGCTTGCCGGTGATCATCATGTCGTCGTCGCGGTCATAGCGCATCTTGGCGGGGCGGTTCAGCCGCGTGGCGGCCACCGCACAGGCGATGGCCAGAGCGTTACCCTGGCTTTCCTTGCCACCGAAGCCGCCGCCCATACGGCGCACCTCGACCCGGACGGCGTTCATCGGGATGTGCAGGGCGTGGGCGACCTTGTGCTGAATCTCGGTCGGGTGCTGGGTGGAGGAGTGGATCAGCACATCGCCGCCTTCCAGGGGCAGGCAGGCGGCGACCTGGCCCTCAAGGTAGAAATGTTCCTGACCACCGACCTCGAACCGGCCTTCGATCTTGTGCTGTGCGGCGCTGATGGCGGTGGCAGCGTCGCCTTTGGACCAGATCACCGGTCCCTGTTCAAACCGGCTGTTTGCGGCAAGCGCGTCATCGACGGTCAGCAGGGCGGGAAGTTCGGCATAGGCAACCTGGGCCAGACGGGCAGCCTTGCGTGCGGCAAGGTGGCTTTCGGCCACCACCATGAAGATGGGCTGGCCGAGATAGTGCACGCGCCCCGTGGCCAGCAGCGGCTCATCATGGACCGAGGGGCTGCAATCGGGCATGTCATCGAAATCCACCGCCGACCAGACGGCGACCACCCCCGGTGCGGCGCGGACGGCCGAAAGGTCCATCGCGGTGATGTCGCCATGCGCGACGGTGGACAGCCCGAAGGCAATGTGCAGGGCATTGGCGGGAAGCGGAATGTCATCGACATATCGCGCCTGTCCGGTGACATGCAGTGGGGCCGCATCATGCGGCAAGGATTTGCCCATGCTCATGGCGCCACCTTCAACACCGAGACTGGCGCCCCGTTCAGATCGTGGAAATAGCGCAGAAGCAGGTTCGATGCTGCCTCCAGCCGGTATGCGGCGCTGGCGCGCATGTCGGAAAGGGGGGTGAAATCCCGCGCAAAGGCGGGACGTGCCGCCGTGATCGTCGCCGCATCCCAGGGTTTGCCGATCAAGGCCGCTTCAACATGGGCAGCGCGTTTCGGAATGCCCGCCATGCCTCCAAAGGCAATGCGCGCGGCGGTGATCTGGCCTTCCCGGACCGTCAGGTTGAAGCAGCCGCAGACCGCCGAGATGTCCTGATCAAAGCGTTTGGAGATTTTGTAGCACCGCAGGGCAGGGGCCTGCGCCGGAAAGCTGATCCCGGCCACGAATTCGCCGGGGTGGCGATCCTGCTTGCGGTAGTCGAGGAAAAAGTCCTCCAGCGGCAGCGACCGCAGGTCATCCCCGCGCCGCAGATGAAGCTTGGCGCCCAGCGCAATCAGCGCGGGCGGCCCGTCGCCGATGGGTGAACCGTTGGCGATATTGCCGCCGATGGTGGCGGCATTGCGCACCTGTTCGCTGGCGTAGCGGCGCAGAAGTTCGCCGAAGGAGGGCAGGTCCGGGGCCACAGCGGCACGCAACGCGGCAATGGTCACGCCCGCTCCGACATGCAGAAGCCCGCCCTGACGTTCGATCTGCTGCAGGTCGGTCACGCCGTTCAGAAAGGCGACGGGGGACAGGTCGCGCAATTGTTTTGTCACCCAGAGGCCCACATCCGTGGCCCCGGCAATGAGCGTGGCATCGGGATGGGCAAGGTACCAGTCGGCCAGTTCGTCCGAATTCGCGGGCTGGAAGGCCGGGGCGGCATCGGTTTTCCCGTCCGCGATCTGCGCGACCCGCGGCCCGGGCGCCGAGAGGGGACTGTCTGATTTGGGTATTTGGGCCAGGATGAAGCGGCGGTCGTCGTGCATCCAGTCCGGCACCGGGGCAGATTGCGCGGCCTCTGCGGCGCGGATGATCGGCGCATAGCCGGTGCAGCGGCACAGATTGCCTGCAAGCGCGTCGTCATGATCGGTTTGCCCGTTCAGATGCGCCACCGCCATCGAAACCACGAAGCCCGGTGTGCAGAACCCGCATTGCGCGCCGTGATGGGTGATCATCGCCTCTTGCACCGGATGGTGCGCGCCATCCGGGCCGGACAGCCCCTCGACGGTGCGGACGGCCTTGCCTTCGAGTTGCGGCAGGAACAGGATGCAGGCGTTCAGCGCGCGGCTGCCGTCTTGATCGGTGACCATCACGGTGCAGGCGCCGCAGTCGCCTTCGTTGCAGCCTTCCTTCGTCCCGCACAGGCCACGCGTGTCACGCAGCCAGTCGAGAAGTGTTCGCGTCGGGAGTTCCCCTGTCACGCGAACCGGCGTTCCGTTCAACAGAAACGCGATACCGGTCATGTCTCAACCCGCCGCCTTCTCCCCGTTCGAGGCGTCTTGCGTGGCCGCCCGATGCGGCGTAAGGCGGGCCACGCGCCCCATGCCCCCCGTTTTCCGGTTTGGGCCTGTCTTTCTTCCTAGCAGTCAAACCCGCGCCCTTGCCACCTGGCAAGAAGAACCTTTTTGCCCGGAGAGGAAGCAGTTTCGTCTTTTGCCGAAAGAAGGGGCGCCCTTTCCCCCGCGCTGACGCTTCGCTAGGCTCCGTCCATGGCGAACACACCCCGATTCATCCATCTGCGCGTCCATACGGAACATTCGCTTCTGGAAGGCGCGATCCCGGTCAAGAAGCTGGTCAAGCTCTGTGCGGCGGCGGATATGCCGGCCGTGGCCGTGACGGATACCAACAACATGTTCTGCGCGCTGGAGTTTTCGGTTCTGGCGAAAGATGCGGGGGTGCAGCCGATCATCGGCTGCCAGGTTGCGGTGGCGCATGATCCGGCCCAGGCGGGGGAAAAGCTGCGCCTGCCCGCGCCTGTGGTTCTGCTGGCGCAATCCGAAGCAGGTTACATGAACCTGCTGAAGCTGAATTCCTGCCTGTATCTGGACAAGGCGGGGCAGCTTAACCAGGTGACGCTGGAGGAACTGGAGCGGCATTCGGCAGGGTTGATCTGCCTGACCGGCGGCGCCGAGGGGCCGGTCGGGCGATTCCTGCAACAAGGGCAAGGCGCCAAGGCGCGTGCCTTGATGGAGCGTCTGGCGGCCTGTTTCGGGGACCGACTCTATGTGGAATTGCAGCGCCATCCGGGCGAGGGCGGGCGGTTGACGGCGGCGGAAGTCGCGACGGAACGGGGGCTGGTCGAGATGGCCTATGAGATGGGCCTTCCACTGGTCGCGACCAATGATGTCTATTTCCCGAAATCCGAGATGTATGAGGCGCATGACGCGCTGATCTGCATCGCCGAAGGGGCCTATGTCGATCAGCAACAGCCCCGCCGTCGCCTGACGCCGCAGCACTATCTGAAGACCGAGGCAGAGATGTGCGCGCTGTTTGCCGATCTGCCGGAGGCACTTGAGAACACGGTCGAGATTGCGCGGCGCTGTGCCTTCATGGCGGCAAAGCGCAAGCCGATCCTGCCGAAATTTGCCGATGACGAGGTGCAGGAACTCCGCCGTCAGGCGAATGAAGGCCTGCGGAACCGGCTGGCCGTGATCCCGCATGCCGCAAGCGTGGAAGAATATCAGACCCGGCTGGATTTCGAGTTGGACATTATCGAGAGGATGGGGTTCCCCGGCTACTTCCTGATCGTGTCCGACTTCATCAAATGGGCCAAGACGCATGACATCCCCGTGGGACCGGGGCGGGGGTCGGGGGCGGGATCCCTGGTCGCCTATGCGCTGACGATCACCGACCTTGATCCCCTGCGCTATGCGCTGCTGTTCGAACGCTTCCTGAACCCGGAACGGGTGTCGATGCCCGACTTCGACATCGACTTCTGCATGGATCGCCGGGAAGAGGTGATCCGATATGTGCAGGAGAGGTACGGGCGCGAGAAGGTAGGGCAGATCATCACATTCGGTGCGCTGCTTTCCAAGGCGGCGGTGCGCGATGTGGGGCGGGTGCTGCAACTGCCTTACGGGCAGGTGGACCGGCTGTCGAAGATGATCCCGGTGGAGGGGGTGAAACCCGTTTCCATCACCAAGGCGCTGGCCGATGAGCCACGCCTGCGGGAGGCGGCGAAGGAAGAGGTGGTGGGGCGGCTGCTATCCTACGCCGAACAGATCGAAGGGCTTTATCGCAACGCCTCGACCCATGCGGCCGGGGTGGTGATCGGGGACCGGCCACTGGATGAGCTGGTGCCGCTGTATCAGGACCCGCGGTCGGACATGCCGGCCACTCAGTTCAACATGAAATGGGTGGAAGCGGCCGGTCTGGTGAAGTTCGACTTTCTGGGCCTGAAGACGCTGACCGTGATCCAGAATGCGCTGGATCTGCTCAAGTTGCGCGGGGTGACGCTGGATATCAGCCTGATCCCGCTGGACGACAAGCCGACCTACGAGCTTTACGCCGCTGCCAAGACAGTGGCGGTGTTCCAGGTGGAATCCAGCGGCATGATGGATGCGCTGCGACGGATGAAGCCCACCTGCATCGAGGATATCGTGGCGCTGGTGGCGCTGTATCGTCCTGGCCCGATGGAGAATATTCCGGTCTATTGCGAGGTGAAGAACGGGCTGCGCGACCTTGAGTCCATCCATCCCACCATCGACCATATCCTGGCGGAAACGCAGGGCATCATTGTCTATCAGGAACAGGTGATGCAGATTGCGCAGGTCATGGCGGGATACAGCCTTGGCGGTGCGGACCTGTTGCGTCGCGCCATGGGCAAGAAGATTGCCGAAGAGATGGCCAAGGAGCGCCCGAAATTCATCGAGGGTGCGAAGAAGACACACAACATCCCCGAGAAGAAGGCAGGCGAGGTGTTCGACCTGCTGGAGAAGTTTGCCAATTACGGATTCAACAAATCCCACGCTGCCGCCTATGCCGTGGTCAGCTATCAGACGGCATACCTGAAAGCCAATTATCCGGTGGAATTCATGGCCGCCGTCATGAACTGCGACATCCACCTGACTGACAAGCTGGCCGTGTACAAGCGCGAGGTGGACAAGCTGGGCATCACCACAGTGCCGCCTTGCGTGAACCGGTCTCTGGCAACCTTCACGGTGGTGGAGGGGCAGATCGTCTATGCCCTTGGCGCGTTGAAGAACGTGGGCGTGGAGGCGATGAAGATGATCGTCGAAGCGCGGGGGGCCAGGCCCTTTGCTACGCTGTTCGATTTCGCACGCCGGGTGGATCTGAAACGGGTCGGCAAGCGGCCCCTGGAAATGCTGGCCCGCGCCGGGGCCTTTGACGCTCTGGACGGCAACCGTGCGCGGGTGTTCGAGGCGCTGGATGCGCTGGTGGCCTATTCTGCGGCGATCCACGAGGCGAAGGCTTCATCGCAAGTGTCGCTGTTTGGCGAGGCAGGGGCCGATATCCCCGAGCCGCGCGTGGCGGGCCGGGGTGATTGGCTGCCGACGGAGCGGCTGGCGCAAGAGCATCAGGCGATCGGTTTCTACCTGTCGGGCCACCCTCTTGACGATTACATGGGTGCGCTGCGCCGCAAGGACGTGAAAACGCTGACCGAGGTCGCGCGCATTGCCGAACAGCGCGGCACCTGTGTGGTCAAGATGGCGGGGTCCGTCTCGGCGCGGCAGGAACGCAAATCGGCCAAGGGCAACCGGTTCGCCTTTGTCGCCCTGTCCGATCCGACGGGGCTTTATGAGGTGACGGTGTTTTCGGACGTGCTGGAGGTGGCGCGCGACCTGCTTGAGCCCGGGCGCAATGTGGTGCTGACAGTGCGGGCGGATCCGGACGGGGATTCGGTCAAGCTTCTGGCCAATGCGGTGCAGGCGATTGACAGCGTGGCCGCCGAGGCCGGGGCATCGGACCTTCGCATCCATCTGAACCGCGCCGATGCGGCGGGGTCGGTGGCGGCGCTGCTGGCTTCGGTCGAAGGGCGGACGCGGGCACAGATCACGATCTGCGTGCCAGATGAGGATGGGTGCGAGATCGACGTGATCCTGCCGCAGCCCTATCCTGTGACGCCGCAGATCAAGGGGGCGATCAAGGCGATGCAGGGCGTGGTCATGGTCGAGGAGATCTGACGGCAAGCCGCTGTCAGGCGTAGATGTAGCCGCCCGAGACGATGATGTTTTCGCCCGTCATGTAAGTATTTCTCGGGCCGCCCGCCATCAGAACCCATTCCGCCATCTCGCGCGGTTCGCCGCCGCGGCCCAGCGGGCTTGCCTTGGCAAGTTCAGGCAGGAAGCCTGCTTCACGGGCCTTTTCGGTGGCCATGCCCGCCGGGGCGACGGAGTTCACGAGGATACCATCCGGGGCGACTTCCTGCGCCATGGATCGGGTCAGGCTGACAACGGCCGCCTTGGTGGCGGCGTAATGGGCGTTTTGCGGGTGCGCCTTGAAGGCATCGACGGACGTGATGTTGACGATCCGGCCCCGGACGTGGCCGCGCGGCTGTTGCCCACGCATCTGGCGGATGGCGGCGACCATCATGTGATAGGTGCCCTTGATGTTGATGGCGTTCGAGGCATCCCAATCGGCATCGGTGATGTCGAGGATCGGCTTGCGCGGATAGATCGCGGCGGAATTGATCAGCGTATCCACCCGGCCCAGGGCGCGCGCCACCTCGGCAAAGGCGGCATGGGCTGCGGGGGCGGTGCGGATGTCGCAGGCGGCATGGGCCGTGGCGATGCCAGCCTCGCGGGCGGGGGCCAGTGCGGCCCTTGCTGCCTGCGGATCCAGGTCGATGATCCCGATGCCTGCCGCGCCCTCGGCCACGGCCATTTCCGCCAGAAGCGCGCCAAGGCCCGCGCCGCCCCCCACGATCACGAGCATCAGGTCTTTCATCCTAGCGGTCCTTTGCGGGCTTGCCGGTGGCGCCGGTCTGGCGGGTGGGCAGGATGTCGAAGCGCGCGACATCCACATGAGGCGGCAAGGCAAGGGCGGCCATGACCATCGCGGCCACATCCTGCGGCTGCACCGCACCCCCGCCCGCATACATCGCCGCGCGCTGATCTTCGGGCAGGACGTCTCGGTAAAGCCCTGTCTCCACGCGCCCGGCCACGATTTCCGTCACGCGAACCCCATGCGGGGCGAGGTCAAGCCGCAGCGCCTGCGCAAAGCCGGAGATGGCGGCCTTGGTTGCACAATAGACGGCGAGGTTGGCGAAGGGGCCATGTCCGGCGGTGGAGCCGGTAAAGAACACATGCCCCCGGCCCCGATCCCGCATCCCCGGCACGACCATCCGGGTGAGGGAGAGGGCCGCGCTGACGTTGGTGGCGATGGTCCGGTCGAGATCGGCCTCGTCCATGTCGGCAAAGGGACGGAGTGGCGGCATCATCCCGGCATTGTTCACCAGAACATCTGGGGTCAGGCCCTGTACTGCCGCGCGCAAGGCGGGCCGGTCGGTGATGTCGATGGCCAGCGGCACAAGATCGTGGTCCCGCGCCAACCGATCCAGCGTGGCGACATCGCGACCCAGTGCCGTGACGCGGTAGCCTGCATCGCGCAGGGCCAGCGCGATGGCGCGCCCGATGCCGCTGGTGGCCCCGGTCACAAGGGCGGTTCCCGTGCCTTTGGTCATCGGGCGCGGTCCTTTTGCAGATGGATCAGGCGGGATCATGCTGTGTCCAATCCTCGGCCTCGATCCAGGCGCAGAAGGCCGCGATCTGCTTCACGCGGCGATGGGATTTCGGCACCACCAGATAGAAACCGGGCACCTGATCGGGCGGCATCCCGGCCATGGTGTCGGCGCCAAAGGGTGCAACCAGCCGTCCTGCGGCAAGGTCTTCGCCCGCGTCGATGCTGGAAATCAGGCCAACACCAAGTCCCGCCAATGTGGCGCGGCGCATGGTAGCAGCATCCTGGAACCGGATCGCGCGCGTCTGGGGATCAAGCCCTACCCCCAGATGAGCCAGAACATCGGACCAGAGCCTGTCATGCAGGATCGGGTGCAGCAAAGTTTCGGCCAGAAGATTGACGGGGTCATGCAGGCGCTCTGCAATTTCAGGGGTGCAGCAAATGACCTTCAGATCGCGCAGCAGAAGGCTGTGGTCATGCGGCTTCCAGCCGCCGAACCCCCATTGGATCGCCACATCCACATCGTCGCGGGCGAAATCGGGCAGGTCCACCATGGTGGTCAGTCGCAGGTCGGCATCGGGCAGGATGGCGCGAAAACGCGCCAGCCGGTCCAGCAGATGGCGTGTGGCGAAGTAAGGACTGGCATTCACGTTGATACGGTTGCGGCTCTGGGTGCGGGTGACGCGACGGATGCCATCCTCGATCTCGTCGAAGCCTGCATTGACGAAATGGGCAAGCAGGATCGCCTGCTCGCTGGGTTCGATCCTACGACCCTTGCGTTCGAACAGCGTCACGCCAAGTGCATCCTCCAGCCCCTTGATCTGCAGGCTGACCGCCTGTGGCGACACCAGCAGGTCATCCGCTGCGGCGCGAAAGCTCTGATGCTGCATCACCGCCTGAAAGACGCGCAGGGCATTGAGCGAGGGCAGTCGGAGCGAGCGATCGGTCATGGTGGCGGGCAGGTCTCCTTGCGGGGGTCAGATCACGGCCTTTTCCAGAAAGGGACGACCTTCGACGATGCGGTCATAGCCCACTTCGGACAGATCAAGCGTGCGATAGCCGCCATAGACGATCAGTTCGGAAATCCCGCGCCCTGCCGCTGGCGCTTGCTGAAGGCCGTGGCCGGAGTAGCCGTTGGCAAACAGGAAATTCCGCACCTCGGGATGGGGGCCGACGATCAGATTGTGGTCCAGACGGTTGAAATCGTAATGCCCCGCCCATTGGTTGACGACCTTGATCGCCTCGAAGGCCGGGGAACGGGCGGCGAGGGCGGGCCAGATGATTTCCTCGAATTCGTGGTATCGCGGTTCGAAATCATCCCAATCCACGGCGGGATCTTCGGCGGGGGCGGCCCCTGCCAGGAAGAAGCGCCCCTCGGGGCGGCAGAAAACCCCGGTCGGGTCGATCATCAGGGGCAGGCGTCCGTGGTTGACAGTGGCGCTGCCCTCGGGGCTGGTGGCGCAATCAAAGACGAAGGAGGTCCGCTTGCGCGGTTCCACCGGGACATCCAGCCCTGCCATGCGTGCGGTCAGCGCCGCCCGGGGGCCGGAGGCGTTCACGATTGTTCCCGCGCCGATGGAGGCACCGGATTTCAGGCGGATGCCGGTCACGCGGTCGCCTGCGCGGTCGATCCCCACGACGTCATCCGTCAGGTATTCTGCCCCTTGCGCGCGTGCCTTGGCCTTGAAGCCGTTCATCAGGCCGGTGTTGGAGAACCACCCCTCGCCTGATTTGCCATAGGAGGCGAGGCGGATGTCATCGACATTCAGATGTGGAAAGGCGCGGTGAAGTTCGGCCTTATCCCACAGAACCACGTCGGCCCCGCAGGCAATCTGCACCGCGTGGTTATCGCGCAGGGTCTGTTCCTGGCTGGGTGTCGCCGCAAGAAAGAGATAGCCACCCTGGTGAAAGTTCAGGTCCGGCGGCGCTTCGCCCGGAACCTGCATGATATTGGCGAAGTCGCGGATGAAGGCAGAGCCGAACTGGCTGATCCGCACGTTGATCGGGTTCGAGAACTGTGTCCGTATCGAGGAAGAGGAGAGCGCGGTAGAGGCGAAGCGGTAGGTCGGGTCGCGTTCGACGACAAGGACAGAGCCGGTGAAATCCGGGTTCTCGGTCAGGAAATAGGCGACGGACGATCCGATGACCGCGCCGCCCACGATGACCACATCATAGTGCGGCCTCATTGCGCCGCCTCGTCATCCGGATGGCCCAGATCGACGAACCAGCCGCCAAGGTATTGCACCGCAAGGGCCTTTGGATCAGGGGGCGGGGTGCGTGCCTCGACTGCTGCGCGGAAGGGTTCGGCGCTGTCTTTCGGATGAAAGCCCAGATGGTTCGCAAGCCGGTTGTCCACCGGTTTCACGCGATTGTCGGACATCCCGAAAGACACGGTGAACCCCACATGCGGCGCGGTGAGGGCGGCGGTCACAAGGCGGATGCAATCATCATAGGACAGCCACGACCAGAGCATCCGCCGATCCGCCGGTTCGGGAAAGGACGAAAAGATGCGCAGGGCGACGGTTTCGATCCCGAACTTGTCCCAATAGAGGCGCCCCAGATCCTCGACAAAGCATTTCGACAGGCCGTAAAGGCTGTCGGGGCGATGCGGGCTGTGGGCGTCGATCTGATCCTCCAGCCGGTGATAGCCGATGGCATGCACGGAACTGGCATAGATCACGCGCTTGACCCCGGCTTTCCGCGCGCCTTCATAGATGTGATAGCTACCCCGGATGCTGGAATTCAGCACCTCGTCCCAAGGGCGTTCCAGCGGTGCACCGCCGAAATGAACGATGGCATCGACGCCTTGGCACAGGGCATGGATGGCGGCTTCATCCGTCAGCTCGGCAAGATGGGCAGATTCGTTTGGTTGAAGATCGGCGATGGCCACACGGTCGGTCAGGCGCAGGTGGCGGGCAAGCGGTGCCAGACCCCGCCGCAACTGGGTGCCCAGACGGCCCGCTGCCCCGGTAATCAGGATGGTGTCAAAACGCGGGGTGGTGGTCATGCAGTCTCTCCCTTTGCGGGCTTTGCGGGTGTGGTGACATAGCCCTTGGTCTGGTCCGCCTCACGGGCGGCCTGCGGGCGCCTGGCCGGGTCGCCAAAACCGCCGCCCCCCGGCAGGTGCAGGATCAGGCGGCGGCCGGCAGGGACGTGCTGCCAGCCCTTGGGTTTCAGCACCGTGCCGTCATCCAGCGCCACGCGTCCTGCAGCACCCGGCAGGCCGCCATCGCGGCCCCTGGCTGGGTGGTTCACGCGGTCGAACATGGCGGAAAAGTCGAATTCATGCCCCGGTGCAGGTTCGATTTCGATGATCTGGCCCAGACCACCGCGAAATTCACCGTCGCCGCCTGAATTCGGACGCAGCTCCTTGCGCCAGATGGTGATGGGGCCGGTATGTTCGGTGGCCTCGATCGGCATGGTCATGACGCCCGATGGAAAGGCAGTGGCCGACAGCCCATCCAGCCCCGGCCGCGCGCCCATGCCGCCCGAGTTGAACATCAGGATCTCGGCCCGCCGTCCCTGCTGATCCGACGCTGGACGCACCGACATGTGGATGTTCCACAGCGATGCCGCCCCTTCGGCCAGCACCTTCCCCGGCAGAGCCTTGGCCAGCGCGCCCAGCACCAGATCGGGCACCAGATGCCCGATGACATGCCGCACAGAAACCGGCGCGGGGCGCGGGGCGTTCAGGATGTTTTCGGGCGAGGAGATGGTGAACGCCTCGAGCGAGGCCCAGTTGTTGGGAATATCCGGCGCGATCACGCATTTCAGCGCATAGGAGGCATAGGCCTTGGTATAGATCACCGGCACGTTGATGCCCCAGCGGCTGACCGGGGCGCTGCCCGCGAAATCGACATGCACGACATCGCCCGCGATTTCCACCTGCGCGGCAAGGCGGACGGGATCATCATAGCCATCGGTCTCCAGCACATTGTCCCACGCGCCTTGCGGCAGGGCGCGGATACGCGCAAGCGTGGCCGTGCGGGTGCGGGTGAAGATGAAGTCCCCCAGCGCGTCCAGCGAAGTCAGGCCGATTTCGTCCATCATCCCGATCAGGCGACGGTGGCCCACGTCATTGCAGGCCGCGAGCGAATAGAAATCCCCCACCACCTGATTGGGTTCCCGCACATTGGCGCGGATCAGGCGGACCAGATCGGCATTCACCCGGCCCCGTTCGGCGAATTTCATGATGGGGATCTGGATGCCTTCCTCATAGACCGACTTGCCATCCGCCCCGAAACCGCGCCCGCCCACATCCACCACATGCGCGGTGCAGGCGAAGAACCCCACCAGTGTTTCCCCGAGGAATGAGGGCGACACCATCGTGATATCGTGCAGGTGGCCTGTGCCCAGCCACGGGTCATTCGTGACGTAGGTGTCACCGGGGAACATGTTGTCGCGGCCGATTTCCGCGATGAAATGCCCCACCGCCTCGGCCATCGTGTTCACATGCCCCGGCGTGCCGGTCACGGCCTGCGCCAGCATCCGCCCCTGTGGGTCGAACACGCCAGCCGACAGATCGCCCGCCTCGCGCACAGAGGTGGAAAAGGCGGTGCGCAAGAGCGTCATCGCCTGTTCCTCGACCACCGAGATCAGGCGGTTCCACATCACCTGCATGCGGATTTCCATCGTTGCATCGGTCATGCGCGCGGTTCCTTTCGGATCAGGAGAAGGGAGCCATCCGATTGCATCACGGCATCGAAAGGCGCGGTGACGACGGTGGCGGTTTCGCGTTCCACGATCACGGCGGGGCCTTGGACACGCGCGCCTGCGGGCAGGCTGGCGCGATCATGGATTGCGGAAGGCAGGGTCTGTGCGGCGGTTGGGTCAAAGACTGGGCGGGTCTGGGAAGGGGTGGCGCGGCCCTGCCCGGTGGTCAGGTCATGGCGCGGCGTGGCGTGGCGTTCGTCCTGCGCCTTGACCGACCAGGTGACCACCTCGATCTCCAGCCCATCCAGCCCGTCGATGGCGCGGCCAAAGAAGTGGGCATAGTTTTCGCGGAACGCAGCGCGCAGGGCAGGGATGTCGTCGGCGGTGAAGGGGCGGTCAGGCAGCGGAACGGGGATTTCCCAGCCCTGTCCCACATAGCGCATGAAGGCGGTGATCTCGCGTTGCACCGCGCCTGTGCTGCCGGCACGGACAAAGCCTTCTGCCGTCGCTGTCAGATCGGCCAGCATCGCGTTGACTGCGTCCAGATCGAACCGCGAAAGACGCGTGACCCTGGACATCAGCGCCTCATACCCGAAGGGCGCGCGCAGGAAGCCGATGGCCGATCCCACGCCCGCGCCGGGAGGCACAAGGCAACGGTCGATGCCCAGTTTTTCGCACAGCCGTGCTGCATGCAGCGGAGCGGCCCCGCCAAAGGCGATCATCGTATTGTCGGCGATGTTCTTGCCGTTCTCCACCGCATGAACGCGGGCGGCATTGGCCATGTTTTCATCCACCACCTCGCAGATGCCAAAGGCGGCGGCTTCCACGTCCAGCGTCAGCCGGTCGCCCACATCGCGGGCGATGGCGGCTTCGGCGGCGGGCCGCGACAGCGGTATCGCGCCGCCTGCGAAATTGTCGGGGTCGATCTTGCCCAGCACAAGGTCGGCGTCGGTGATCGCTGGCCGTTCGCCGCCCCTCTGATAACAGGCGGGGCCGGGTTCCGATGCGGCGGATTCCGGGCCGGTCTGGATGCGGCCCATGCTGTCAACCCAGGCGATGGACCCGCCGCCTGCGCCGATTTCGATCATCTCGATCACCGGGATGGAGATGGGCATGCCCGACCCTTTGGCAAAGCGGGTGGTGCGCGCGACCTCAAAGCTGCGGGCGGTCTTGGGGGCGAAATCCTCGATCAGGCAGATCTTGGCGGTGGTGCCGCCCATGTCATAGCTGACCACGCGGTCCAGCCCGAAGCGGCGGGCGATATCGGCGGCGAAGATGGCGCCGCCCGCAGGACCGCTTTCCACCAGGCGCACGGGGAATTCGGCGGCGGTGTCCACGTCGATCAACCCACCCCCGGAATGGATCATGTAAACGGGGCAGTCGGCCCCCATTTCGACCAGCCGGATTTGCAGGCGTGCAAGGTAATCGGCCATTTGCGGGCGGACATAGGCATTGGCACAGACGGTGTTGAAGCGTTCGAATTCGCGCATCTGCGGCGAGACTTCGGAGGATATGGAAATCGGCACGTCCACCTTGGCGGCGATGATTTCCCGTGCGCGTCGTTCGTGGGCGGAGTTCATGTAGGAATGGATGAAGCCGATGGCCACCGCGCCATAACCGCCTTCAGCGATCCGTTCGGCGAGCCGGTCCAGCGCGGCCTCGTTCAACGGTGCAAGCTCCTGCCCCTCGGCCCCGATGCGGCCTGCCACGGTGAAGCGGTCCTCGCGCGGGACAAGGGGGGTGGGCAAGCGGATGTTCAGATCGTACTGGTCAAAACGGTTTTCCGTCCGCATCTCGACCACATCGCGAAAGCCTTCGGTGGTGACAAAGGCGGTGCGCGCGCCGCGCCGTTCGATCAGGGCGTTGGTGGCCAGCGTGGTGCCATGGATCACGATATCCAGATCGGCAGGGGTGAGGCCCGCCTCGGCAAGGAGCAGGGCGATGCCATCAAGGATGGGTTGTTCGGGGGCGGTGTAATCGGTCAGGATCTTGGTGGAATGCAACGCATCGCCCACCTCCAGCACGATATCGGTGAAGGTGCCGCCGATATCGGCGCCAATCCGGACAGGTTTGCGCGTCTGAAGGGCAGGCATCACTGTTTGTCCTTTGCCGCAAGGGCGTTGGCGCGCATCTGGGAAAGGGTCTGGCGCGGGGTGATCGCCTCGGCCGCGATGTTCAGGTCCAGCACAGCCCCGGTCCGTGACGCCAGTGCGCGGGCAAAGGCGGCGGGGAAGTCGGCGGTCGTTTCAACCCGTTCGGCGTGAAAGCGATAGGCGCGGGCAAGGGCGGAAAAGTCCGGGTTGACCAGATCGGTGGCCGACACGCGGGCGGGGTAATTGCGTTCCTGATGGGCGCGGATGGTGCCGTAGGTGCCGTTGTTCAGGATCAGGACGATGGGCTGCGCCCCGGCCTGCATGGCGGTGCCAAGCTCCTGGCAATTCATCTGGAAATCACCGTCACCGGCAAAGCAGACCACGGTTCGGTCGGGATGCGCCACCTTTGCCGCGATGGCGGCGGGCAGGCCATATCCCATGGCCCCGGATTGCGGCGCCAGAAGCCGTGCCCTGGGGCCGAACTTGAAGAACTTGTTGGGCCAGACGGTGAAATTGCCCGCGCCATTCGTCAGGATCACATCTTCCGGCAGCACGTCGCGTAGATGGGCGGTGACGGCGACCATATCGACGGGCGAGGGTTGGGCTGGGGCATCGAAGCTGGCCTCATAGCCCGCACGGGCGTTTTCGCGCCATCCGGCCCACGGGCCGGTGACGGGATCAAGGGCTGCGGCAAAGGTGTTGGGGCCGGCCTGAATGCCAAGTGTAGGTTGATAGACCTTGCCGATCTCGCGGTCCGACGGGTGGACATGGATCAGACGCTGTTTCGGAACCGGCACGTCCAGAAGGGTATAGGCATCTGTCGTCATCTCGCCAAAGCGGATGTTGATCGCAAGGATCGTATCGGCCTCAAGGATCAGCTTGCGCACATGCGGCGGCATGCCGACCCCGGCCTCTCCGGCATAGACCGGCGAATGATTGTCGAACCGGTCCTGAAAGCGGAAGGCGGCGATGGTGGGGATGTTTGACGCCTCGGCGAAAGCCTGCATCGCCTGCCGTCCGGCTTCGGTCCAGTTGCAACCGCCGATCAGGATGAGAGGGCGCAGGGCGGCGGAGAGGAGGCCGTGAACCTCGGCCATGGTCGCGGCATCAGGGGCGGGTTCGCGGATTGCGGGAGGGGCGGTCAGGGCGGGGGTCGCGGTCAGCGATGTGAGCATGTCTTCGGGCAGGGCGATCACCACCGGGCCGGGGCGGCCCGTCATGGCTGTGATCCATGCCCTTGAAAGCAATTCCGGAATCCGATCGACATGGTCGATTTCGACGGCCCATTTCGCCATGCTGCCAAAGACCGCACGGTAGTCGATTTCCTGAAACGCCTCGCGCCCGCGCATGTCGGTTCCGACCTGGCCGACAAAGACCAGCATCGGCGCGGAATCCTGCATCGCGGTATGGATGCCGATGGAGGCATTTGTCACCCCCGGCCCGCGCGTGACCATGCAGATGCCGGGGCTGCCGGTCAGCTTGCCCCATGCGGCGGCCATGAAGGCGGCGCCACCTTCGTTGCGGCAGAGCGTGTAATCCAGCCTTCCGGCCGTATCATGCAGCGCGTCGAGGACCGCCAGATAGCTTTCCCCCGGCACGCCAAAGGCGCGGGTCGCGCCAAGGGCGACAAGCGATTGCACCAGAAGCTGGCCGCCATTCTGCATCGGGCATTCCTTTCACGACGCGTGAGTCTGTCGTGCGCAGCATGCCCGCTAACGGGATGGGGTAAAACCAAGTTCGGCGGGCAATCGACAAGTTTTACTTGTCGATTAACCAATCCTTAACCGCATTTGGAATAGCCGCAAGAGGCGCAGGTCATGCAGCCTTCGACCATCCGCATGTCGTAACCGCCACAGGAGGAACAGGATTTCCCGCGCGGGGTGCCAAGCGCCACCACCTGGGCCTGCGGGTCGGTCTTCAGGCCAAGGCCTTCGCCGGCGATGAAGCCGATGTCGATGAGGTGGCGTTCGATCACGCCGCCGATGGCGGCAAGGATCGAGGGGATGTAGCGGCCTTCCATCCAGGCGCCGCCGCGGGGGTCGAAGACGGCCTTGAGTTCCTCGACCACGAAGGAGATGTCGCCGCCGCGCCGGAACACCGCGCTGATCATGCGGGTCAGGGCCACCGTCCAGGCGAAATGTTCCATGTTCTTGGAGTTGATGAACACCTCGAAGGGGCGGCGGTGGCCGGCGATGACGATGTCGTTGATGGTGATGTAGAGCGCGTGTTCGCTGCCCGGCCATTTCAGCTTGTAGGTGGCACCCTCCAGCGCAGCAGGGCGGTCGAGCGGTTCGGAGAGATATACGACCTCGGCCCCGTCTTGCGCGGCATGCGCGGTGGCGGGGGCTTCGGACGGGGTTTTCTCGGACGACTCGGAGACGGTCAGGACAGACCCTGTCACATCGTTGGGCCGATAGGTGGTGCAGCCTTTGCAGCCCTGATCCCAGGCCGCCATATAGACATCCTGGAAATCCTGAAAGCTGATATCTTCCGGGCAGTTGATGGTTTTGGAGATGGACGAATCCACCCATTTCTGCGCCGCCGCCTGCATGCGGACATGGTCCAAGGGCGGCAGGGTCTGGGCGTTGACGAAATAGTCAGGAAGGGGCGCATCGCCGTGTTTTTCGCGCCAGAGGCGGACGGCGTAATCGACGACCTCTTCTTCCGTGCGCGAGCCATCCTTTTGCAGCACCTTGCGGGTATAGGCATAGGCAAAGACCGGTTCGATGCCGGAAGAAACGTTGCCGGCATAAAGGCTGATCGTGCCGGTGGGGGCGATGGAGGTGAGGAGCGCGTTGCGGATGCCCTTGGCGCGGATGGTGGATTTCACATCATCGGGCATATGGGCGAGGGAGCCAGAGGCGAGGAACCTGTCGGCATCGAACAGCGGGAAGGCACCCTTTTCTGCGGCGAGGTCAGCGGAGGCGAGATAGGCGGCGCGGGCGATGGCCTGCATCCATTGGTCTGTGATTTCCGCTGCCTTTTCAGAACCATAGCGCAGGCCCACCATCAGAAGCGCATCGGCCAGACCGGTGACGCCAAGGCCGATGCGGCGCTTGGCCTGGGCTTCCTGCGCCTGTTGCGGCAGGGGGAAGCGGCTGGCATCGACGACGTTGTCCATCATCCGCACGGCGGTGCGGACGAGGTGATCCAGCGCAGGCAGGTCGAGGGCGGCGTCTTTGGTAAACGCGCCGTTAACCAGTTTCGCGAGGTTGATGGAGCCGAGAAGGCAGGCCCCGTAGGGCGGCAGGGGCTGTTCGCCGCAGGGGTTGGTGGCGGCGATGGTTTCGCAATAGGCGAGGTTGTTCATCGCGTTGATGCGGTCGATGAAGATGACGCCGGGTTCGGCGAAATCGAAGGTGTTGCGCATGATCCGGTTCCACAGATCGCGCGCCTGCACCGTCTTGTACACCTTGCCGTCGAAGATCAGTTCCCACGGACCATCCGCCTTGACCGCCGCCATGAAGGGGTCGGTGATTAGCACGGAAAGGTTGAACATTCGCAAACGGGCGGGGTCTTTCTTCGCCTCGATGAACTGTTCGATATCGGGGTGGTCGCAGCGCATGGTGGCCATCATCGCGCCCCGGCGGCTGCCGGCCGACATGATGGTGCGGCACATCGCATCCCAGACATCCATGAAGGAGAGGGGGCCGGAGGCATCGGCGGCGACGCCCTTCACCTCGGCCCCACGGGGGCGGATGGTGCTGAAATCATAGCCGATTCCGCCGCCTTGCTGCATCGTGAGGGCGGCTTCCTTCAGCCCGTCGAAGATGCCACCCATGTTGTCGGGGATGGTGCCCATGACGAAGCAGTTGAAGAGCGTGACAGAGCGGCCCGTGCCTGCGCCTGCGGTGATGCGGCCTGCGGGGAGGAATTTGAAATCCTCCAATGCGGCATAGAATTCCTGCTCCCAATGGGCGGGATCGACCTCCACCTCGGCCAGGGCGCGGGCGATGCGGCGCCAGGTATCCTCGACCGTGCCGTCGATGGGTGTGCCGTCCGCATCCTTAAGGCGGTACTTCATGTCCCAGATCTGCTCGGCGATGGGGGCGGCGAATCGGGACATGCGATTTTCCCTTGGTTTTGCGTCTATTTGGCTGAGCCATACAAGATAGGCCCATCAGCCGCCCGGGTCAAACGGTTGCAGAGGGATCAACTTGCCCTAATCTCCGCTGACAAGGTTCGGGGGATTCGTGGGCTACGTTAACATCCTTAAACTCTGTGTCGGCGCGGACAGTGTCGAGGATCTGACCGACTGGCAGGAGAGCCAGCGGCATCGCTGGCCTGCGGGCTGCGCGGTGCATGTGACGCGGATGTGGCCCAAGCGCGAGGCAGAGGTTCTGGCGGGCGGATCGCTGTACTGGGTGATCAAGGGGGTGATCCTGGCGCGGCAACGCATTGTGGGGCTTGAGAAAGTGGAAGGCGCGGATGGCATCCTGCGCTGTGCGCTGGTGCTGGATGCGGAGGTGATCCGGACCGAGGCGGCGGCGCGTCGGCCGTTTCAGGGGTGGCGCTATCTGGACCCGTCCGAGAGCCCGCGCGACCTGCCGAAGGGGCGGGAGCGGGAGGAGGCGCTGCCGCATGAGTTGGCGCAGGCGCTGGCGGAGATCGGGCTGCGTTAAGGTTAACGCCTGCGCGTCAAGCATGGCGGAAAACGGCGTTTACCATTGCACTGGCAGAGTCAGGAACCGGTTCAGCAGAGCAGTGCAGCAAAGTGTATGCACGCAGCGAACGGCGGTTTTCGACCCGATTAACCATCCGCTGCGGGCGTTAACCACGCATTTTCCGATGCGATTGATCAGAAAAAATTGTCTGTGATCCGGGATCAGAAGTTGTTGACGTTGCCGGGGATCAGCGTGCCGGTGCCGTCATCCTTGCCGTCCTTGACCCAGGTGACGCTGTCGCCCGACAGGCGGGCGGACCAGCAGTTGGCGCCTTCGCCGTAGTTGAAGCACATCTGATCATTCTCGACCGTCCAGGTGCCGGTATAGCCATCGCCCCGGATGGTGCCGTCGGCGGCGTAGAATTCGGTATAGGCGCCCGAGTCGATCATGGAGCCCTGAACCGTCATGTCGGCGATGGCGGCCTTGATCGCATCGCCCGTGGCGAGGTCCTGGGCGAAGGCGGGGGCGGCGAGGAGCAGCGAGGCGAGGCTGACACGAAGATACATGTGGAATTTCCCTTTTGTTAACACAAAGGGGAGGTAGCGCCGGGGGGCGGGCGTCAAGACAGGGCGAGGTCATCCGGCAGGGTCAGGCAAAGCCGCGTGGCAAGGCCTGCCAGCGTGGTGCGGTCGGCTGCGGGCCAATCGGCGGTGCGGGAAAGAAAGAGGGTCGCCTGCGACTGGTGGATCAGCCCGTCGGACAGCACCTTGAGGTGGTTGGCGCGCAGCGTTTCGCCGGTGGAGGTGATGTCGGCAATCGCCTCGGCCGTCAGGTTCTTGACCGTGCCTTCGGTGGCACCCTGACTGTCCACCAGTTGATAATCCGCCACGCCGTTGCGGGTGAGGAAATCGCGGACGAGGCGGTGGTATTTGGTGGCGATGCGCAGGCGGTGGCCATGGGCGGCGCGGAAGGCGGCGGCGGCGGCGTCGAGGTCATCGAGCGTGTCCACGTCGATCCAGGCCACGGGGACGGCGATGATCAGGTCGGCATGGCCGAAGCCGAGGGGGGCAAGCTCGGCCACCTGTGCCGGCCAATCGGCCAGCTTGTCGCGGACGAGGTCGGAGCCGGTAACGCCCAGGTGGATGCGGCCTGCGGAGAGTTCGCGCGGGATTTCGCCGGCGGAGAGGAGGACGAGTTCCACCCCGTCGATCCCTTCGACCGCGCCGGAATATTCGCGGTCATTCCCGGTCTGGCGCATGGTGATGCCGCGTTGGCCGAACCAATCGAAGGTCTTTTCCATCAACCGGCCTTTGGAGGGGACGCCGATCTTCAGCATCAGATCACCCCTTTCAGGCGGGCGACGAGGCCGGGGCGGATGACGCCGCCCACGGCGGGGATGGAACGGCCCTGGCCCAGCACGGCGGTCAGCGCGTCATAGCGGCCGCCGGAGGCGACGGGGGGAAGGGCGGGGTCGGCGGCGTGGAAGCTGAACACGAAGCCGTCGTAATATTCGAGGCTGGTGCGGCCGTGGCTGGCTTCGAACGGGAGGATTTCGGTGTTGGTTCCGAGCGCGTCGAGCGCGTCGAGGCGGGCGGCGAAGCGGTCCACGGCGGGGGCGATGGCGGGCAGCATGGGGGTGATGCCGCGCAGGTGATTAAGGGCTGCGCGGGCGGGGGCTTGCAGGGAGAGCAGGTCGTAGAGGAGTGCCGCTTCGGGAGCCGCGATGAGGGGGGTGGCGGCGTCGTCGAGCAGGGCGCGGGCGCGGGCGGCGATGTCCCTGGTGCTGCGCAGGCCGACGAGGGTGCCGGCTGTGGCAATCAGGGCTTCGGGGCTGTCCTTTTGCAGGTGGTCGAGCAGGGCGGCGCGGGCGGCGGGCAGGGGGGCGCGGCCGGAGAAGCGGTCGAGGAGCGCGCGAAAGCGGTTGGGGCGCCAGATGTGGCGCAGGAGGGCGGCCTTGCGGCGATCAGAGGTGGAGAGGCCGCGCACGGCGGCCATCAGGATGCCGATGTCGCCCGTGGCGGCGCGGAGGTTCAGCGGGGCCAGCAGGCGGGAGAACAGGGCAAAGACCTGCGCATCGGCCTGTTCGGGGGCGGTGCGGTCGAAAAGTTCGAAGCCCACTTGAAGGTATTCGCTGGCGCGGGCGCTGTGGCTGTCCTGTTTGCGGAACACCTCGCCCATGTAGCAGTAGCGCGCGGGTTCGGCGCCGTGGGCCATGTGGGCCTGCACCACGGGGACGGTGAAATCGGGGCGCAGCATCATCTCGCCCCTGAGCGGGTCTGTGGTGACATAGGCGCGGGCGCGGATGTCTTCGCCGTAAAGGTCGAGCAGGGTTTCGGCGGGTTGCAGGATGTCGGCCTCTACCGGCACCGCGCCTTCGGCACGAAAGGCGGCGAAGAGGGTTTCGGCTTCGGCCCGGATCGCGGCTTTGGTGGTCATTGGCCCAGCATCTTGCGAACCTGTGCCACGAGGTCGGCGCGGGGGATTTCGACCTGTGCGGGGCGGTCCTTCCATTCCTCGAGCGTCGCGCTTTGGGCGATCTGCGCGCCGAGGACGAGGTCTTTCAGGATGACGGTGCCCTTTTCGGCCTCGTTCCCCCCTTGGATCACGGCGATGGGCGAGGCGCGCTTGTCGGCGTATTTGAGCTGGTTGCCGAAGTTTTTCGGGTTGCCGAGATAGACTTCGGCCCGGATGCCGGCGTTCCGCAGGTCGGACACCATGGTCATGTAATCGGCCATGCGGTCGCGGTCCATCACGGTGACGACGACAGGGCCTTGGGTATTGGTCCCGATGCGCCCCTTGGCGCGGAGTGCGGCGAGGAGGCGGTCCACCCCGATGGAGACGCCGGTGGCGGGGACGGATTGGCCGGTGAAGCGTTTGACGAGGTCGTCATAGCGGCCACCGCCGGAGACGGAGCCGAATTGCCGCTTGCGGCCCTTTTCGTCGAGGATTTCGAAGGTGAGTTCCGCCTCGAACACCGGGCCGGTGTAATAGCCCAGGCCCCGCACGACGCCGGGGTCGATGAGGGTGCGGTCGGGGCCGTAGCCCTGACGGTCGAGAAGTTCGGCGATGGTTTCGAGTTCCTGGACACCTTCCTGCCCGATGGCGGAAGGACCGACCAGTTCGCGCAAGCGGGCGGTGGTTTCAAGGCCGGTGGCGCGGCGGGCGGCCATGAAGGCCATGACAACCTCGGCCTGTTCGTGGGCCAGACCCGCGCCCTTGGTGAAGTCGCCGGACTCGTCCTTGCGGCCTTCGCCCAAGAGGGCGCGGACGCCGGTTTCGCCCAGACGGTCGATCTTGTCGATGGCGCGCAGGACGATGCCGCGTTCATGGGCGAAGCGGTCGGGATCGGCGGGGTCGAGCACACCCGCCACCTCCATCACGCCGTTCAGAACCTTGCGGTTGTTGACGCGCACCACATAGTCGCCGCGCGGGATGCCGACGGTTTCGAGTGCGTCCGACAGCATCGCGCAAATCTCGGCATCCGCCGCGACCGACGGCGCGCCGACGGTATCGGCATCGCATTGGTAGAACTGGCGAAAACGGCCCGGACCCGGCTTTTCGTTGCGCCAGACCGGCCCCATCGCATAGCGGCGATAGGGCGAGGGCAGGTCATTGCGAAACTGCGCGGCAACGCGGGCGAGGGGGGCGGTCAGGTCATAGCGCAGGGCCAGCCAATCGGCATCCTCATCCTGCCAGGCGAAGACGCCCTCATTCGGGCGGTCCACATCGGGGAGGAATTTTCCCAGAGCCTCGACCGTTTCAACCGCGCTGGTTTCCAGCGGATCGAAGCCATAGCGATGATAGACTTCGGCCACGCGGTCGAGCATCGCCTTGCGTTCCGTGACCTCGGCCCCGAAATAGTCGCGGAACCCCTTGGGGGGTTCGGCGCGGGGGCGGCGGGTCTTGGCTTCGGGGGCCTTGTCCTTGGGGGCCTTGTCCTGGGGCATGGTCGGACCTTCGCTTTTCGTCGGGGTCCGTGTATCGGATGGGCGCAGGGGCGGCAAGCGGCGGAGGGTGCGATGATGGAGTTGGAAGAACGGGTCGCGCATCTGATGCGGGCGGTGGATGACCTGTCCGACGTGGTGGCGGGGCAGGCGAAGGAGATCGAGCGGCTGACGCGGCTGGTGCATCTGCTGGTGGAGCGGGAGGCCGAACGCGAGGCGATGGCGACGGATGGGCCTGCCGCGAATGTGCCGCCGCCGCATTGGTGAGGGGGTTGCATCCCCGGGCCGGGCGCGGCACCAACGGCGGCGATGGAACGCATGTTTTCCCGATTGAAGGGCGTTGATTATCCGGCGCTGCTGCTGACCCTGATCCTTGGGGCGGCGGGGGGCGCCGTGGCGACGCTGTTGCATCTGCCGCTGGGCCTGTTGCTCGGGTCTCTGGTCGTGACGGGGGTGGTGGCGGCGGCGGGCTGGCGGCCCTTTGGACGGGGCATCGTGCTGCCGTTGCGGCTGCGGTCGGCCTTTGTGCCGGTGATCGGGGTGTCGATTGGCGGGGCCTTTACCCCGGCCGTGCTGGCCGAGGCGGCGGCGTGGTGGCCATCGCTGCTGGCGCTGCTGGTGTTTCTGCCGGTGACGCATGCGGCGGGGTATTTCATCTATACACGCGGGGGCCTGCCGAAGCTGGAGAGCTTTTTCGGCGCGGTTCCGGGCGGGTTGATCGAATCCGTCCAGATGGGCGAGGAGGCGGGCGGCGATGTCCGCCTGATGACGGTTTTGCAGTTCCTGCGCCTGATCCTGACCATCATCGCGGTGCCGCTGATCTTTACCCTGCTGACGGGGGCGGCGGTGGGGTCTGCCGGGGGGGCGGAGCTGCCAGCGGCGGCGGTGGTGCTGAGCGCCTATGAGGTGGCGGTGCTGCTGGCGGTGGGGGTGCTGGGCGTGGTGGTGGGGCAGGCACTGCGGTTTCCGGCGGCGATCATGACGGGGCCGATCCTGTTTTCCGCCGTGGCCCATGCGGCGGGGCTGGTGCATGGGGTGCCGCCCGCATGGCTGGTGGGGGTGACGCAGGTGGTGGTGGGCTGTGGTCTGGGGGCGCGGTTTGCAGGGATCGACCGGGGAATGCTGTGGCGGGCGGCGCGACTGGCGGTGGTGAATGCGGTGGTGGCGCTGGGCATCGCCTTCGGCTTTGCCTGGGCGGTCATGCCTCTGGTGGGTGAGCCGGTGGCGGCTGTGTTTCTGGCCTTTGCGCCGGGGGGATTGGCGGAAATGAGCCTGATCGCGCTGAGCCTGCAGATGAGCGTGGTTTATGTGACCGTGCATCACGTGGCGCGGATCGTGCTGAGCGTGCTGGTGGCCAAGGGGGCGCGGCGGTGGATCGGTTGAAGGCGATGCGGCAGGCGGATTGGGCGCGGATCTTCGGGATGGCCTGCGTGGCGGTGGGGGTCGGGCTGTCGATCCGGGGCTATCCGGGGGCGGATTGGGATGCGCTGATCCTGTTGCTGGGGGCGCTGATGCTGTTCCGGGCGGCAGTGGAGGGGCCTGCGCCCAGCCGGTTGGCCGGGATGGCGCGGGCGGGGCGGGTGATCCTGTTCATGTTCGCCTTTGCCGCCGTGAACCGGGCGCAGACCGGGGCGGCGGGGGCGGTCGCGGGGGCGCTTGGCAACTGGGTTTTGTGGGCGGTGGCGGTGCTGCTGATGGCGCTGCCCCTGCTGCGGCGGGGGCTGGCGCCGATCCGGCCGGGGGCGGAGTTGCGGGGTGCGCTGCGGGGGCTGGCGGGATGGGCTGCGGCGGGCGCGGCGGCCTTTGCGGTGTTCCATGCGCTGGACCCGGGGACCGCCGACCTGCGGGCGCTGGTATCCCTTGCGGCGGTGGCGAATGCGCTGCCGGTGCTGCGGGTTGCGCCGCCGGTTCTGGCCGGGGTGGTTGCGGCGGTGGCCTTGTGCTGTGTGCTGGCGGTGCCGGGGGCGGTGGTCTGGCCTGTGGCGGCGGCTGCGCTGCCTGCGGGCCTGGGCATCTGGCTGCTGCGGCGGCGGGCTATGGCCCGCTGAGAGCATTTTTCGGGCTGCATGATCGCCGCCAGCCCACATGCTCCCAACACGCTGCAGGCGCACAAGAACACATACTCAGGTCACCAACTACACTTGCTGACGACGATCATCGTCTGGGTAAATCGGTGCTGCGGCGGATGAAAGGTGGCGGGTGACGAACGGGCTTCATAACTGATGAATTGGACGAACTTGTCATTTCGACATGTTGAGTTCATCATCTGAAATGTGAAATTTGCGCGCTTCGTCAATTGAAGTCAGCACTTTTCGCTGAAAAAACAGTGTCGGGAACGGCGCTTCCCGCCAGAAGCCCAACAACAGCAGTTGGCGGGAAGGTGTTGCCGGCCCGCACTAGAATATCTGATTTAGAAAGGTTAACATTCGTTCGGGCCTGGGGGGGCTGACGATTGGAACAAGCACATGCGCAAGCCCCCGCTGGCGATTCACGCCAATACCTTCACTCTTGCCGCGCTGATCGCGGCGATTCTGGCCGTGCCGGCCGCCGCGCAGCAGCGCGAGGCGCTGGGATGGGGCCGCTTGCTGACCAATGATGCCATCGGCGACGGCAAGGATCGCTGGCGGACGGGTTCCTATGTGCTGAGCCATCTGCGCGGGCCGGACTGGACCGGCGCCCTTCCGGCCCGACCGGGGGAGATCCTGGAATTTCGGCTGCGGCTGGAAACCATCGCACCGGCCGATCTGGTGGTGGCGAACCCGCTGGACCGCCGCTATGTGGGTGCGCTGTCGTTGGGGGTGCATACGCATTTCGAGACGGCGGGGGTGGAATCGAGCCTCGGTGCGGATGCGGTGATCGTGGGGCCGCAGACCGGGATCAGTTCGCTGCATGAAGACCTTCACGATGCGCTGGGCCTGCCGACGCCCACGGTGTTTGGCGGGCAGATCGGGGATGACGTTTTCCTGACGCTGACGGCAGAGTTCGGGCGCACGCTGCCCTTGGGCGCGAACGGCCAGTTCCGGCCCTTTGTCGAGGCGCAGGCCGGGGCGGAAACCCTGGTGCGGGTGGGGGGCGACCTGACGTTCGGGCAGTTCGCCATGGGCGCCCTGATGCTGCGCGACACAACGACCGGCCAGCGGTATCGCGCCGTGGCGGGCGATGGCGCGCAGGGGGTGAGTGTGGTGCTGGGCGGCGATATCGCGGAGGTGTTCGACAGCGAATATTTCCTTGCGACCGATGCCATCACGCCCAGCGACACGCGCAAGCGGCTGCGCGCGGGGATGCATTGGCAGGGCGCGCAGAGCGAGGTGTTCTATGGCCTGACCTGGCTGAGCAAGGAATTCGAGGAACAGCCCGACGATCAGGTTCTGGGGTCGATCAATCTGCGGTTGCAGTTCTGACCCATGCGAATGTGCAGATGTTGCGCGGAAGCCATAGCCGGAGTCGCGATCTGCTGGTAAGCTTCAGCTACAAAAAGAATAAACGAGCAGGCAGAACAGGCAATGATAACGGGCTCTCGTGGCACGTTCGTCATCTCTTGGACGCAGACGGAAGTGGATGGGGTGAAGGGGGCGTCGCTTGACCTTCTTTCGGTGGGTGCCGCATGGCGCTGGACCGGGGAGATGGTGCGGGTGGACGGGTCCGGCGACCTGCTGCTTCTGGAAGGCGCCGAGGGCAAGGCGGAGATGCGGAAACGCGCGGCGCGGATGGTGCGCCGCCTGATCGGCGCGGCGGTCGCCAAGGCGCCCGAGGCGGAGGAGGATGCCGCCGAGGATGGCGATGACGATTTGCTGGATCAGGGCTTTATCGTCACCGATGGGGTGGCGAGCTATGCGCTGACCCTGATCCCGGTGCCGGACAGCGGCGCGCGGCTGGTGATGATGATGGGCGAGGTGCCGCCTGCGGACCGCGATCTGTGGGTGGTGCGCACTTCCATCGACCGGGCGCGGGTGGCCGCAGGCGGGCGCGAGGGTGGTGGGGTGATCTGTTTCACGCCCGGCACGCGGATCGCGACGCCCGAAGGGCCGAAGCTGATTCAGACATTGCGCCCCGGCGACCGGGTGCTGACCAAGGACGATGGCCCGCAGGAGGTGCTGTGGACCGGAAGCCGCCGCATGTCGGGCGCGCGGCTTTATGCGATGCCGCATCTGCGGCCGATCCGGTTCCGGGCCGGCGCCTTCGGCCTTGACCGGCCCGAGCCGGACCTGCTGGTGTCACCCGCGCACCGGATGCTGGTGAAGGGCGCGGCGGCGCAGGCGCTGTTCGGCAGCGCGGAGGTTCTGGTGCGGGCCGAGGATCTGCTGAACGATGCAACCATCGCGGTGGATCACGCGCTGCGGGAAGTGACCTATGTGCATATCCTGCTGGAGCGGCATAACATCGTCTTTGCCAACGGGGTGGAGACGGAGAGCTTTCATCCGTCGAACACCGCGCTGGAGATGATCGACCCGGGCCAGCGCGATGTGCTGATGGCGGTGATGCCCGAGGTGGCGCGCAACCCCGAAGCCTATGGCGATTATGCGCGGCGCAATCTTTCGGCCAGCGAGGCGGCGCTGCTCAGGCATGAGCGGGCGGCGTAAGGGGCTGTTGACTCTGCGACGACGGGCTGTATAAGCCCCCGATCCCGGCTGAAAGGCCGGGGTTTTCATTGGTGTTGGTGGCCCCCGCAAGGGGATGCCTGTCGGGTCCGAAAGACCAAAGGACAACGCCCTTCACGACGACACATGAAGGAGATCAGCGGTGACGAAACGCACCTCTGCCAAGTACAAGATCGACCGCCGCATGGGCGAAAACATCTGGGGCCGTCCGAAATCCCCGGTGAACAAGCGCGAATATGGCCCCGGCCAGCACGGCCAGCGCCGCAAGAACAAGCTGTCGGACTTCGGCACGCAGCTGCGCGCCAAGCAGAAGCTGAAGGGTTACTACGGCGACCTGACCGAAAAGCAGTTCCGCAAGATCTATGCGGAAGCCGAACGGGTGAAGGGCGATACCGGCGAAATGCTGATCGGCCTTCTGGAGCGCCGTCTGGATGCGGTGGTCTATCGCGCCAAGTTCGTGCCGACGATCTTTGCCGCGCGCCAGTTCGTGAACCACGGCCATGTCACCGTGAACGGGAGCCGCGTGAACATCGCGTCCTACCGCGTGAAGGAAGGCGATGTGGTCGAGGTGCGCCAGAAATCCAAGCAGATGGCGCTGGTTCTGGAAGCCGTCGCCCTGACCGAGCGGGACGTTCCGGATTACCTTGAAGTGGACCATTCGAAGATGACGGCGAAATTTGTCCGCACCCCGGGCCTGGGCGATGTGCCCTATCCGGTGCAGATGGAACCGAACCTCGTGGTCGAATTCTACGCGAAGAACTGATTTTCCTGCCATTGCAGGATGGACGGAGGCCCGCAGCGATGCGGGCCTTTTGCTTTTGCGGCCCTTGGCTGACGGGTCGCCCGCGACCTGCGGCATAATCCGTCTGGCAAAGACGCCCGCCCACCGCTAGAACCCCGCTGCATGAGGGGAACTTTGCCGACATGAACGACGCCATCCGACCGCAGCCCGGAATCCTGGACATCGCGCTTTACGAGGGCGGGAAGGCCCATGTCGCGGGCATGACCAATGTGGTCAAGCTGTCGTCGAACGAAAATCCGTTCGGGCCGTCTGATCGGGCGAAAGAGGCGTTCCAGCGCAGCGTCCACAGTCTGCACCGCTATCCTTCCACCGACCATGCCAGCTTGCGCGAGGCGATTGCCGAGGTGCATGGGCTGGATGCGGGGCGGGTGATCTGTGGCGTGGGATCGGATGAGATCATCACCTTCCTGTGCCAGGCCTATGCCGGGCCGAAGGATGAGGTGGTGTTCACCGAACACGGCTTCCTGATGTATCGCATCAGCACGCTGGCCGTGGGCGCGACCCCGGTCGAGGTGGCGGAGCGGGAACGGACGACGGATGTGGATGCCATTCTGGCCGCCTGCAACCGGCGCACGAAGCTGGTGTTCATTGCCAATCCGAACAACCCCACGGGCACGATGATTTCGCCGGCCGAGATTGCGCGGCTGGCCGACGGGATGCCGCGTCAGGCCATTCTGGTGCTGGACGGGGCCTATGCGGAATATGTCGATGGCTATGATGGCGGGCTGGCGATCCTTGAGGCGCGCAGCAACGTGGTGATGACGCGGACATTTTCCAAGATCTACGGTCTGGGGGGCCTGAGGATCGGCTGGGGCTATGGGCCCCGCGCGATCATCGACGTGCTGAACCGCATCCGGGGGCCGTTCAACCTGTCATCCACCCAGTTGGAGGCGGCAGAGGCGGCGGTCAGGGATCAGGATTTCGTCAATCGCTGCCGCGCCGAGAATGCGCGGATGCGGCACTGGCTGTCCGAGGCGCTGGCGGAACTGGGGGTGCCGTCGGATACGTCGATGGCGAATTTCGTGCTGGCGCGTTTTGCATCCGAGGAAGAGGCGGTGGCCTGCGATGCCTTCTTGCAGGAGCAGGGGCTGATCGTGCGGCGGGTGGCGGGATACAAGCTGCCGCATTGCCTGCGGATCACGGTGGGGGATGAGGCATCCTGTCGCCGGGTGGCCCATGCCGTGGCGCAGTTCAAGGGTGTGCGGTGATGGCGCAGGTCTATGATCGTGTGGCGCTGATCGGGCTGGGGCTGATCGCGTCGTCCATGGCGCATGCGATGAAGGCGAAGGGCCTTGCGGGTGAGGTCGTGGGCTATGCGCGCACGGCGGAGACGCGGGCGGCGGCGCTGGAGATCGGGTTCTGCGACCGGGTGGAACCTTCGGCGGCGAAGGCCGTGGTCGGGGCCGATCTGGTGGTGTTGGCGGTGCCGGTGGGGGCGATGGGCGAGATCGCCGAAGAGATCGCGCCGCATCTTGCGCCGGGGGCGACGGTGACGGATGTGGGGTCGGTGAAGCAGGCGGTGATCGCCGCCGTGGCCCCGCATATGCCCGAGGGCGTGCATTTCATCGCGGGCCACCCGATTGCCGGGACGGAACATTCCGGGCCGCGTTCCGGCTTTGCCACGCTGTTTGAAAACCGCTGGTGGCTGCTGACGCCGGAAGGGGCGGATGAGGGGGCCGTGGCGCGATTGCGCGCGCTGTGCGAGGGGTTCGGGGCGAAGGTCGATGAGATGGATGCCGCCCATCACGACCTTGTGCTGGCGGTGACCTCTCACACTCCGCACCTGATTGCCTATACGATGGTGGGCGTGGCCGATGACCTGAGCCGGGTCACGGACAGCGAGGTGATCAACTATTCGGCGGCGGGGTTCCGGGATTTCACCCGGATCGCCGCGTCGGATCCGACGATGTGGCGCGATGTGTTTCTGACCAACAAGGAAGCGACACTGGAAATTCTGGGCCGGTTCACCGAGGAACTGTTCGCCCTGCAACGCGCCATCCGGTTGGGGGATGGCGCGCATTTGCATGATTACTTTACCCGCACGCGGGCCATTCGGCGCGGGATCATCGAGGCCGGGCAGGATACGGCGGCCCCCGATTTCGGCCGTGTGGCGCAGGGTGCGCCGAAGGGCGGTTGAATGCGGGCGGGTGTGGTGCGTGTCTTGTGTCTGTGGTCTTTCCTGATGGCAGGGGGGGTGGCGGCGCAGGAGATGACGACCTCGCCCCGCCCCCTACCGCGCCCCGGATCGGGAATGGCGGCGCCGGTTCCGGCCGCGCCGCAGGTGGCAGTTGCGGGCGGGGCGGCGATGGCCGCGCGGCCGCAAGCGCGCCCGGGCGGGGGGGCAGAGACCACGCCGCCGGTGCAGATGCAAGCGCAGGTTCAGGTGCCTGCAATGGCGGTGATGGTGCCCGGCTTGCGGCCGAGGCCGCGCCCGGCAGGGTTGGTTGCGGCGGCGCCTGCGCCGCAGGCCCCGGCGACCGGGGCCCCGATCACCCAGGCCTCTGCCGCCAATCCGCCCCCGGCCGCCGAGCGCGAGCGGCGCGGCGGCCTGTTCGGCGGATTGTTCCAGCGCCGCGAGCGGACGGAACGGAGCGCGCCCGCGCAGGGCTATGTCTGCGGCGATCCGGCGATCCGGGGAGAGGCGCTGGCGCCCATCACCTCACGCGTGCAAGGCTGCGGGATCGAGGCGCCGGTGCGGGTGACACAGGTGGACGGCATTCGCCTGACCACGCCCGCGACGATTGATTGCGCCACGGCGACGGCGTTGAAAACCTGGATCAACAGCGGGATGCGCCCCGCCTTTCGGCGCCCCGAGGTGGTGGAGTTGCGCGTGGCGGCCAGCTACATCTGCCGCCCCCGCAACAATGTGCGCGGCGCCAAGGTTAGCGAACATGGGCGCGGCAAGGCCATCGACATTTCCGGCTTCATCCTTTCGGACGGGCGCGAGCTTTCGGTGCAGGGTGACTATAACCGCCAGATGCGGCAGGCCCATCGCGCCGCCTGCGGCATCTTCGGCACGACGCTGGGCCCGGGATCGGACGGCTATCACGAAGATCACCTGCATTTCGACACGGCGAGCCATCGGAACGGGGCCTACTGCAGGTAGCGGCATCCGGCGGCGCATGCGGCCATCACGGTGCGCAACACTTTTCCGATGCATGGGCCTGCGATGTGGGTAAGGTGACGGCGGTTGTTGTTGTCAGTTGTGGAGTAAATGGTGCCCAATCCTTACCTTGCTGTTCGAAATGCCATCCTGAAGGCCGTGACGGGCGCACCCTATACCTTTTCCTATGCGGCCGACGGCTTTGCGGTGCGCAAGAAATATCTGCCCTTCGGCAGCCATGACCGTTTCGATCAGGCCTGGGCAGAGGTAAGCGCGGCCAACGCGCCCTATTTCGGCGGGACCATGCCGGATATCCGCTGGCGCGCGCATACCTGCATCTGGGCGGCGTCGAATTGCGCGCGGCTGGAGGGGGACTTTGCCGAGTTCGGGGTGAATACCGGGGTTCTGACCAGCATGGTCTTTCGGGTTCTGGGCGAAAGGCTTGCGCATAAGGAAATGTTTCTGTTCGACACGTTCCATGGCATCCCGCTGGAGACGGTCTCGGGTGCCGAGGCAGTTCATGCGCGCGAGATGAACGAGACGCTTTATGCGCAGGATGTCTATGGCTTTACCCAGGCGCAGTTTGCGCGCTTTCCGAATGTGCATCTGGTGCGCGGGCTGCTGCCCGAGACGCTGACGGCCATCGCGGGACGGAAGCTGTCCTATATCTCGATCGACCTGAACGCGGCATCGACCGAAATGGCCGTGATCTCTGCCATCTGGGAGCAGTTGGTGGAGGGCGCGCATATCGTTCTGGATGATTACGGGTTCGGGCGCCATGAAGAGCAGAACCGGGCCTGGAACCGCTTTGCCGAAAGCGTGGACCGGCGCATCCTTGCCCTGCCGACGGGGCAGGGCGTGCTTTTGAAGTAAGCCTTTCGCCCGATCAGAACAGGCGCGGCGCAGGGCCGAGGGGCAGGGGGCCGAGGTTCATCCAGCCCTGCTGGAAGCTGAGCGGAAGGTTCAGCACGCCGGGATCGCTGCCCTGGGCGGCGTAGAGTTCCAGCGCGCGGGTCAGGGTCTGGGATGTCTGGTCCGTCACCAGCCCGGAGGCGATCAGCACCGGCACCAGTTCGCGCCAGTTTTCGACGCGCAGGTCGATGCGGCCCTGCGGCGTGCCGTCGGCGGCGGGGGTCAGCGACCCCTGGGCCGACAGCACCAGATCGCCCCAGCGCAACAGGCCTTCGCGCAGGGTGATGTCGGTCAGCCGGGGGCGGGTGGTGGCTGCAAAGCGGTCGATGGGGCCGGAAAGGCCGAGGACGGTATCAAGGCGAAGCTGGTTGATCTGTTCGGGCAGGTCGGACCGGTTGGCCAGCGCCATGCGGAAGGCGGCGGTCGGGGTGAGGGTGGTCAGGTCCAGCGCCACCTCATGCGCGGTGGCGCGGTCGGGGGCGCGGCGGGTGCCGAAGCGGGCAGTGGTGGCCGCGACTTCCCACCCCGCCGAGGAGCGCAGGGCGATACCATCGCCCGCGATGGCGGTGCGGTCGAGCACAAGGTCGGTGCCGGGGACGACGACAAGGCTGCCCTGGATCAGGGTGGAGGTAAGCGCAATGTCCTGCCCCGGCAGGGCGAGGGTCTGCTCTTGCGGCAGGGTGGCGATGACGTGCCAGGGTTTCCACGACATCATGAAGACCTGCGCGAAGGGGGCGGTCCAGCGCAGGCCGGTCTGGGTGTCGGTCAGGCGCGGTTCCGTCACCGTCAGGTCGAAGCGGTTGGGAAAGCCTGCCACGGCGATGCCCTGCTGTTCGGCCAGGATCGGATCGCCGCGCTGCGCGGCGAACCAGCCGGTTGCCGCCTGTTCCATCGCCCGCGATCCGATGAACCAGTAGCCGCCCCAGAGGCCCGCCGCCACCAGCACAATCCAGAGAAGCGCCCGCATCCTGCACCTTTTCTTTGCCCTTTGCCTGCTGTTTACAGGGGGTGCGAAAGGAGGGCCAGCCAATGGCAGCGGCGCTTTGGGTCTTCGGCTATGGGTCGCTGATCTGGCATCCGGGGTTTCCGGTGGCCGAGCGCGCCGTGGCGCGGCTGGAGGGGTGGCATCGCAGTTTCTGCATGCGGTCGATCCATCATCGCGGCACGGTCGAGGCGCCGGGGCTGGTGCTGGCGCTGGATCGGGCGGCGGGGGCCTTTTGCGACGGGGTGGCGTTCCGGGTGCAACCGGGGGCGGAAGAGGCCACGCTGGCGGCGCTGCGGGAGCGGGAGTTGATCTCATCGGCCTATGTCGAGGAATGGCTGTCGCTGGATCTGGCGGACGGGCGGGTGGAGCAGGCGCTGGCCTATGTGATCGACCCGGATCATGTGCAATATTGCGGTGGCCTGCCGCTGGAGGAACAGGCGCAGATCATTGCCCGGGCGACGGGCGGGCGGGGGCCGAACCGGGATTACCTGTGGTCCACCGCCGCGCATCTGGCGGAACTGGGCATTGCCGACGCCGATCTGGATTGGCTGGCCGCCCGCGTGCGCGCCATCGCGGCGATGACGGAAGGCTGATCCGCGCCGTCTTGGCAGGTGCATCTGGCCTGTTATGGTAGGCGCGGGCAAGAAACGGGCCAGAACACAGGCAGGACGGATGGACAAGCAACGCGGCGAGGCGTCACCCACCTTCAGCCAGCCGATCCGGCAGATCGTGATGATGCTGCTGGTCACGGTTCTGGTGGGCAGCGGGGCGTGGCTGATCCACAATGAAGTGGCGGGGATCTTCAACGCCAATCTTCTGCTGAACGGCTTTATCGGGGCCGTTTTTCTGTTCGGGGTGCTGACCTGTTTCTGGCAGGTGCTGATCCTGGCCCAATCGGTCAGCTGGATCGAGGATTTCGTGCGCCATGTGCCGGGGCATGACGCGACGAAGCCGCCGCGCCTGCTGGCGCCTCTGGCCGCGCTTCTGCGGTCGCGGGGCGCGAGGATGCAGATTTCGGCCTCGTCCTCGCGGTCGATCCTCGAATCGGTTTCGACCCGGATCGACGAGGCGCGGGACATCACGCGCTATCTGGCCAACCTGCTGGTTTTCCTTGGGCTTCTGGGCACGTTCTATGGGTTGGCAACCACGGTTCCGGCGGTGGTGGAAACCATCCGGTCGCTTGCCCCGCAAGAGGGCGAGTCGGGGCTTGCGGTTTTTGAAAAGCTGATGTCGGGGCTGGAAAGCCAGTTGGGCGGGATGGGGACGGCGTTTTCATCCTCGCTCCTCGGGCTGGCGGGATCGCTGGTGATCGGGCTTCTGGAACTGTTCGCGGGGCATGGGCAGAACCGGTTCTACCGCGAGTTGGAGGAATGGCTTTCGTCGATCACCCGCGTCAGCCTTTCGGCGGGCGAGGGCGAGGGCGGCGATACGGCGGCGATGGCGGCGGTGCTGGATCAGGTGCAGGCGCAGATGGATGCGTTGCAGTCGCTTTATACCCAGTCCGACATCACGCGGGTGATGGTGGAGGACAAGATCGACGATCTGGCCCGCGCCATCGGCAAGCTGGCCGAGCGGCGCGAGGGTGGGGGCGGCGATATGGCGGCGGCTCTGGCGCGGATTGCCGAGGGGCAGGAGCGGCTGATCGCGGCGGTGTCGGGTGAAGGGGAGGGCGCGTTGGGCGCGGATGCCGAAAGCCGGATGCGCCTGCGGTCCATCGACGTGCAACTGTTGAAGATTCTTGAGGAAATGGCGGCCGGTCGGCAGGAATCGCTGGCCGATCTGCGCAGCGATCTGGCGGCGCTGACGGCGGCGATCCGGCAGTTGTCGCGCGGCACGGTCGGGCGGGGGTAGGGCGATGGCGCTGCGGTCCCGTCGCGATTCATCCCTCATCTGGCCGGGATTTGTGGATGCGGTCACGACGCTGTTGATGGTGATGATGTTCGTGCTGACCATCTTCACCGTGATGCAGGTGGTGCTGCGCGAGACGATCACCACGCAATCGAACGAGCTGGACAGCCTGACCGACCAGATCGCGCAACTGGCCGATCAGCTGGGGCTGGAGCGGCAGCGGGCGGCGGGGCTTCAGACGCAGGTGGGGCAGTTGACCGCGTCGCTGAGCGCCGCGCAGGCGGAAGGCGAACGGCAATCGGCCTTGATTGCCACCCTGACGGGGCAATTGGCCACGGCCGAGGGGGCCTTGGCCGATGCGCAGGGGCGGATCGCCAGTTTCGAGGCGCAGGTCGCGTCGCTTCTGGCCGAGCGCGATGCCGCGCGGGGGCAGGTGACGGAACTGACAGCGTCGGTGCAAGAGCTTGAAGATGCGCAGAAAAGGCTGATCACCGAACAGGAGGCGATGCAGCTTGCGCTGGCCCGCGCGCGGGATGAGGTGGATGCCAATGCGGAAGCCGCGCGCCTGATGGCGGCGCAGCGGGCGGCGGTGGAGGCGCTGATCGCGTCCCTGCGCAGCCGGGCCGAGGGGGCGGAGGCGCGGCTCTCGGAGGAGGAGGCGGCGCGGCTGGTGGATGCGGCGGCGCTGGAGGAATTGCGCGACCGCCTGAAGGGCGCGGATGACGAATTGGCGGCGATGACGCTGGCGCTGGAGGAACAGCGCAGGCGGGCGGAGGAGACCCTGACGTTGCTGGCCGCCGCACAGACGGATGCGGCGCGGGCGGTCGAAGGGCAGGACAGCCGGAATGCGGCGCTGGCCGCGGCGGAACGGGCGCTGACCGAGGAACAGGCCAAGTCTCTGGAAGCAGAGCGGAAAGTGGCGCTGCTGAACGAACAGATCGGGGCGCTGCGGTCGCAATTGGCGCAGTTGCAGGCCATTCTGGATGAGTCCTCGGCGCGGGACGAGGCGGCGCAAGTGCAGATGGAGGCGCTGGGCAGCCAGTTGAACGCGGCTTTGGCGCAGGTGGCGGCGGAACAGCGGCGGCGGGCGGAGCTGGAGGCGGCAGAGGCGGCGCGGCTGGCGGCGGAGAATGCCGATCTGGCGCGGTATCGGTCGGAATTCTTTGGCAAGCTGTCGGAACTGCTAGAGGGGCGGCAAGGCGTGCGGGTGGTGGGGGATCGGTTCCTGTTTTCGAGCGAGGTGCTGTTTCAGCCGGGGGCGGCGGAACTGGCCCCCGAGGGGCAGGCGCAGATTGCCGGGGTGGTGGAAATCCTGAATGAAATCAGGGGGGATATTCCGCCCGAGATTGACTGGATCATCCGGGTGGATGGCCATACCGATGATGTGCCGCTGTCTGGCTCGGGCGCGTTTCGCGACAATTGGGAATTGTCGCAGGGGCGGGCGCTTTCGGTCGTGCGCTATATGCAGGACGTTCTGGGCTTTCCGCCCGAGCGGTTGGCGGCGACGGGGTTCGGCGAGTATCGGCCGGTGGCGGCGGGGTCCGATGCAGGGGCGCGGGCGCAGAACCGGCGGATCGAATTGAAGCTGACGGAGCGTTAATTCTGCTTTTCTGACAGGTGGTTATGGCGTGGCGGCTGTGCCGCTGCCGGTGCAGACAGCCAGTGCAGACGGGTGTGCATACAAATTCTGGCAGGTTTCGGGGCCGGGTCATGGTTAAGGGTGCGCCTGTGCAGTGTGGGGCCAAATTCCTTGGAAGGAATTTGCAAAATTCTTCGAAGAATTTTGGCGCCTGCGGTCAAGGTGTCACGGACAGCGTAACCGTCTCGCGGCCCAGTTCGGTGGCCCCGCGGGTCATCACCGCTTCGGCGCTGTAATCGCCTGCGGGCCAGCCACCCGGCGGGGTGCGTTTGCCCACCGCGCGGAAGGCTATGGCCTGCGTGCGCTCAACGGGGATGGTCTGGCGGATCACCTCGCCCTGTGGGCCGATGATGGAGAGGGTGAGTTGGTCGCCGGTGCGGGGGCCGAAATAGGCGGCCCAGATCACCAAGGCGGGCGCGTCGGTGGGTAGGATGGCGGGGGAGGGGAGGCCCGCCTTGATGGCGTCGAACTCTGGCACGGCGGTGGCAAAGCCTGTGGCAGTGAAGCCGAAGGGATCATAGGCGATAGGGGTCGCCCATAGCGGATCGTCTGCGGGGGTGCCGCAGGTGGTGGTGGGGTCGGGGGCGAAAGGATCAAGCTCTGCCCCGTCCTTGCGGATGGCGAGATGGACATGGGGGAATTCGGTATTGCCGGACAGGCCGACAAGGCCGATCTGCTGGCCGGCCTCCACCCGGTCGCCCGGAGCGACGGCAAGGCTGCCCTGCCGCAGGTGGCAATACTGGGATTCCCAACCATTGCCGTGGTCGATGGCGACGCCGTTGCCGCAATCGCGGCCACCCAGCGCGGGGGCGGCGGGGTCGGAGATGGCGATGTCGGGCATGCCGTCGCGCACCCCCCGCACGGTGCCGGGGGCGGCGGCGAGGACCGGCACGCCCGCCTGCATCGCGGCCAGCGAGGGCAGGGCGAAATCGGTGCCGTCATGGCCGTCATAGGTGAGGTGTCCGCAGGCGATGTCGGTCGCGCCGGGGCCGGGGTCGCGGTCGAAATGGTTCTGGATGTGGCACTCCGCCCCGAGGGTGCAGGCGATGGGTTGGCGGAAGGCGGGTTGGGAAATGTCAAAGGCCCCCGCCGATGTGGCGAGGGCCAATGTCAGAAGGCCTGCGGCCCGGATCATTCCGCCGTGAGCAGGGGCGGCTTCTGGCCGGTGAGGCGGGGTTTCTGCGGTTCCTGCACCTGCAGGTCGATCGCATCGTCCTTGATCGCCACACGCACGACGCCGCCCTTGGTGAGCTTGCCGAACAGCAGTTCTTCGGCCAGCGGCTTCTTGATGTGTTCCTGGATCACGCGGCCAAGGGGACGCGCGCCCATCTTGTCATCATAGCCCTTGTCACCCAGCCATGCTGCGGCTTCGGGGGTGAGTTCGATATGAACGCCCCGATCCATGAGTTGGGCTTCGAGTTGCAGGACGAATTTCTCGACCACCTGGAGGATGACTTCCTTGCCCAGGGGCGCGAAGGAGATCACCGCATCCAGACGGTTGCGGAATTCCGGCGTGAAGATCCGTTCGATGGCGGCGGTGTCTTCGCCCGTGCGGCGTTCGCGGCCAAAGCCGATGGCGGCCTTTGCCATGTCGGATGCGCCTGCGTTCGACGTCATGATCAGGATGACGTTGCGGAAATCCACCGTGCGGCCGTTGTGATCGGTCAGCTTGCCGTGGTCCATCACCTGCAACAGGATGTTGTAGACATCCGGGTGGGCCTTTTCCATTTCGTCCAGCAGCAGCACGCAATGCGGGTGCTGGTCCACGCCATCGGTCAGCATGCCACCCTGATCAAAGCCGACATAGCCCGGGGGTGCGCCGATCAGGCGGGAAACGGCGTGTTTCTCCATGTATTCCGACATGTCGAAACGAAGGAGTTCCACGCCGAGCGAGGACGCCAGTTGCTTTGCCACCTCGGTCTTGCCCACGCCCGTCGGCCCGGCGAAGAGGTAGTTGCCGATGGGCTTTTCCGGTTCGCGCAGGCCCGCGCGGGCAAGTTTGATCGAGGAACAGAGCGCCTCGACCGCCTTGTCCTGACCGAAAACCACGCGCTTGAGCGTCTTTTCCAGATCGCGCAGGGTTTCCGCATCGTCCTTGGAGACGTTTTTCGGGGGGATGCGGGCGATCTTGGCCACGACAGCCTCGATCTCCTTCGTGCCCAGCGTCTTGCGGCGCTTGCCTTCGGGCAGCAGGTGCTGGGCGGCCCCGGCCTCGTCGATCACGTCGATGGCAGAGTCGGGCAGCTTGCGGTCATTGATGTAGCGTGCGGCCAGTTCCACCGCCGATTTGATGGCGTCGGCGGTGTAGCGCAGATCGTGATGTTCTTCGAAATGCGGCTTGAGGCCCATCAGGATCTTGATGGCATCCGGCACCGAGGGTTCGTTCACGTCGATCTTCTGGAACCGGCGCGACAGGGCGCGGTCCTTTTCGAAATGCTGACGGAATTCCTTGTAGGTGGTGGACCCCATGGTGCGCAGCTTGCCGCCCTGAAGCGCGGGCTTCAGGAGGTTCGATGCGTCCATCGCGCCGCCGGAGGTGGCCCCGGCGCCGATCACGGTGTGAATCTCGTCGATGAAGAGGATGCCGTCGGGGTGATCCTCCATCTCCTTGACCACGGCCTTGAGGCGTTCCTCGAAATCGCCGCGATAACGGGTGCCTGCGAGCAAAGCGCCCATGTCGAGGCTGTAGATCGTGGCATGGGCCAGAACCTCGGGCACCTCTTTCTTGACGATCTTCCAGGCGAGGCCTTCGGCGATGGCGGTCTTGCCCACGCCGGGATCGCCCACCAGCAGCGGGTTGTTCTTGCGGCGGCGGCAGAGCACCTGGATCGCACGCTCCACCTCGGCCTCGCGGCCGATGAGGGGATCGACGTCGCCCTTCATCGCCTTGACGTTCAGATCGACGCAGTATTTCGACAGGGCGGATTCCTTCGCCTCGCCCGCCTCGGCCTTGGGGGTTTCCTGATGGTCTTCGGCCCCCGAAACCGGGCGGCTTTCGCCATAGGACGGGTCTTTCGCCACGCCATGCGCGATGAAGTTGACGGCGTCATAGCGCGTCATGTCCTGTTCCTGCAGGAAGTAGGCGGCGTTGCTTTCGCGTTCGGCGAAGATCGCCACGAGGACATTCGCGCCGGTGACTTCGGTGCGGCCCGAGGATTGGACATGGATCGCGGCGCGCTGGATCACGCGCTGGAAGGCAGCGGTGGGCACTGCCTCGGACCCTTCGACATCGGTGACGAGGGTGGAGAGGTCATCGTCGATGAAATCGACCAGCGTCTTGCGCAGTTCATCGAGATTGACCGAGCAGGCCTTCATCACGCGGGCGGCATCGGGTTCGTCGATCAGGGCCAGCAGGAGATGTTCCAGCGTGGCGAGTTCGTGGCGACGGGCATTGGCGAGGGCCAGGGCGCCGTGGATGGCCTGCTCGAGAGTCGTGGAAAACGATGGCACGTTCTGGTGCTCCTGTTCATCAGGGTTCGCGGGGGGGTGAGCCCCTCTGAACCGCGGCCTCATGCCTCTTAGACTTCGGCTTATTTCGCCGCACTTCAAGGCTTTTCTCGGTCGCATTGCGGTTTGCTGCGCCCCTGCTGCAAAAAGTGATCCACAGGGGGCAGAGTTTGGTCAGAACCTATCCTTTCGGGCGCGGATTTCGGTGAAAGCGGCAAGGTCGCTGGCATCGGGCTGGCCGATTGCGGCTTTCAGTTCGGGCAGGTGGGCGCGCAGGAACGGGTTGGTTTCCAGTTCGAGGGACAGATGGACAGGGACGGTGGGACGGCCTTCTCCGCGCGCCACGACGACCTGTTCGTTACGCAAGATAAGCGCGGGGTTGGCCGGTTCAAGGGTGAGGGCGAAGCGCAGGTTCGAGGCGGTGTATTCATGGCCCGAGCAGATGAGCGTATCTGGCGGGAGTTGGGCCAGCCGGGAGAGGGAGGCCCACATCTGCGCGGGCGTGCCTTCGAAGAGGCGGCCGCAGCCTGCGGACATCAGGCTGTCGCCGGTGAAGGCGAGACGGGCGCCCGGGATGTGATAGGCGATATGGCCGATGGTGTGGCCGGGGACATCCATCACATCGACGGTGTGAGCGGCGAAGGTGAATGGCGTGCCAGGGGTGAGGGCTGCATCCAGCGGGGGCAGGCGGTGGGCATCCGCAGCCGCCCCGGTGACGCGGGCGCCGGTGGCGGTGCGCAGGGTGGGGATGCCCTGGATGTGGTCGTCGTGGTGGTGGGTGATCCAGATGTCGGTGAGGTGCCAGCCACGGTTGGACAGGGTGGCAAGGATCGGGGCGGCATCGGGGACATCGACCACGGCGGTGGCCCCGCTGGCGGGGTCGTGGATCAGGTAGGCGTAATTGTCCGACAGGCAGGGGACGGTGACGAGTTCAAGCGGCATGGTATTGGGTCCGGGTTTCGCTATGCTGGTGGTCAGACTGGACCGGTGGGGACGCCAAGCGCAATGCACCTTGATGTGCTCGATCTGCGGAACTTCTATTATCGCACGCAGCTGGGCCGCGTGGCGCAGCGCGCGATCCGCGATCAGGTGGTGCGGCTCTGGCCGGTGCAGCAGGGCCAGACGGTGGCGGGCTTCGGCTTTGCGGTGCCGCTTCTGCGGCCCTATCTGGCCGAGAGCCGCCGGGTGATCGGGTTGATGCCCGGGCCGCAAGGCGTGATGCCCTGGCCCGCAGGCATGGAGAATGTGAGCGTTCTTTGCGAAGAGACGCATTGGCCGGTGCCAACAGGCATGGTGGACCGGCTGGTCCTGATGCACGGGCTGGAGACATCGGAACATCCGAGCGCGGTTCTGGAAGAGGCGCATCGTGTGCTGGGGCCGGGGGGGCGGGCGCTGATCGTGGTGCCGAACCGGTCGGGGCTGTGGTCGCGGCGCGACATCACGCCTTTCGGCTTTGGCCGGCCCTATTCGATGACCCAGCTGGAATCGCAGTTGAAGCGGCACGGCTTCACGCCCGAGCGCACCTGCGCGGCGCTGTTCGCCCCGCCGTCACAGGGCCGGTTCTGGCTGCGCACGGCGGATTTCTGGGAAGGGATCGGGCGGCGCTTCGGGCCGTGGCTGGCGGGGGGTGTCCTGATGGTCGAGGCATCGAAGCAGGTCTATGCGCCCACGCGCGGCGGCCTTGGCGCGGTGGTGCGGCGGCCCTTGAAGGTGCTGGAAGGCGTGGGCAAGGGCGTGCCGGAGCCGGCGATGAACCGCGAAGCCGGAGTGACACGCGGCGCAGAGTGATCTTGTGGAATGTCGCCCCCGCGGGCGGGGACGACATGAGCCTTTTTCCCCGCATCGCGCGTGCCGCGCGCTGCGGGTGTGAGGGGGGCCAGCCCCCCGGCGCGTGCCGCGCCCCCCCCCCGGGGTATTTGTGGCCAAGATGAAGCCATGACAGCGATTGAATGGGTGGGCGGTTTGCGGGACGCCCGCGCCGGACATGATCCGGGGCCCGCGCCTGGGGCGCTGGCATTGTGGTGGGTCAGGTCGTGGGTCAGGCCCGGGACGTGGATTGAGGTCGGTGCGGACAGGGCTGATTCTGCGCTGCGGCGTGGGAAGGGCGGGGCGTTGTCTGCGCAAAAAGTCGCACCGGGGGCGTGGCGCGTGCGGGGCTTTGTAAAAGCTGCGTGCAACTCTCACATTCCCGCGACCTTACGTGTTGCGGGCTAACGGCACCTCTGCTACAGACCGCGCGAATTGACAGACGCAGGGGCCTCCCTGCGCCCTGGGATGCCCTTGACCTGCGCCGTTCCGGGTGCAGATGCGGGGCCAAGACAGCGGAAGGGTTGACGTGTCCGAACCAGCTTCGATCTCCTCTGGCATCGCCTCTCGATACGCCACCGCTCTGTTCGAGCTGGCGAAGGAAGACAACGCGCTGAAGGCGCTGGAAGCCGATGCCGAAGCCCTTGGCGCGGCGCTGGCCGTGAGCCCCGAAATGGCCGCGATGATCGCCTCGCCCGTCGTATCGCGGGAAGAGCAGGGGGCGGCGATTGCCGCCATTGCCAAGAAGATGAAACTGTCGGCGCTGACCGCCAACACGCTGGCGCTGATGGCGGGCAAGCGGCGGTTGTTCGTGCTGCCGCAGTTCGTGGCCGATGTGCTGGCCCGCATTGCCGCCGACCGCGGTGAAGTGACCGCCGAGGTGACGGCCGCCGCTGCGCTGACGGAGGCGCAGACAACGTCGCTTGCTGCGACGCTGAAGGCGCGGGTCGGCAAGGATGTGAAATTGAAGGTGGCCGTCGATGAAAGCCTCATCGGCGGTCTTGTCGTCAAGCTGGGCTCGACCATGATCGACACGTCGGTCAAGGCGAAGCTCGCGGCTCTCCAGAATGCAATGAAAGAGGTTGGGTGATGGGAATTCAGGCTGCTGAGATCTCTGCGATCCTGAAAGAGCAGATCAAGAACTTCGGCAAGGATGCCGAAGTGGCCGAGGTGGGCCGGGTTCTTTCGGTTGGCGACGGGATCGCCCGCGTGCATGGTCTGGACAATGTCCAGGCCGGCGAGATGGTGGAATTCCCGGGCGGCATCCGCGGGATGGCGCTGAACCTGGAAGTCGATAACGTCGGCGTCGTGATCTTCGGGTCGGACCAGGACATCAAGGAAGGCGACACGGTCAAGCGCACCAAGTCCATCGTGGACGTGCCGGCCGGTGACGCGCTGCTGGGCCGTGTGGTGGATGGTCTGGGCAACCCGATCGACGGCAAGGGCCCGATCAAGGCGACCGAGCGTCGTGTGGCCGACGTGAAGGCGCCGGGCATCATCCCGCGCAAATCGGTGCATGAGCCGATGGCGACCGGCCTGAAGGCCGTGGACGCGATGATCCCCGTTGGCCGTGGCCAGCGCGAGCTGATCATCGGCGACCGCCAGACCGGCAAGACCGCCGTGGCGC